>JGI20154J14316_10003004_pt1 | contig 13751 bp, 16 predicted proteins | sample COG_04_FD_14316 | JGI IMG/M metagenome (IMG submission 14316) | reverse complement strand
TGAATTAAAAGAGTATGGCTACACAAACCCTAGACAAGAAGGTGAAAAGACAGTTGGTTTTATTGCACAACAAGTCAAAGAGGTATATCCAGACGCCATTGGTATTAGTGATATGGAAAGAATCCATCTGGAATGAAGCTGGAGAAAAAGTCGAAATTTCCGATTTGCACAGAATAAAGAAAGACAAAATTCATGCTTTACACCACGGTGCCATCCCTCGAAGCATAAATCAAAATAAAATAAAAATATAATTACACTGATAAATTAAACTAATAAATTTTCATAACTTTTGTTTGACTCTGTCTATCGCGGCCGTCACGTTGGTGACTTTGAAATTGAGGAACGCGTGCATCAGCCGCGTGGGTTCTTGCGACCATTGGTAGGTCAGCGTTGGTGCCGCTTCGTACAAGATTTCGTAGGTGAGCATGGTGTAGACGCGCATGAGCAAGCGCGGTGGCTGTGCAATAATAAAATCCCAGAGTTCGAAGATTTCGTCAAACTCGACTGTTTGTGCAAACCAGATCATGAACCACTTGACTGTAATGAGGGACGAAAACGCATCGGCTTGGTCTGCCAATATCGCGGCCAGACGAGGGCGGTGTTTGTTTAATGCGGAATAAAATTCCGCGAGCCAGTGTCTCCGCAACCAGTGAAACCACGCAACGTTAAAATCTGGCATGAGAGGTCGTATGAGACCAACAATTCTGGCAAAACACCACCACGTGTCTGCTTCGGCATGCTTGGTCCCGTGGAACACGTGCAAGACGGTGGCCATCATGTAATTAAATCCTTGTAGGTAGGAATCGCCGCGGTGTACGGCAGCATAGGACACGAGTAATTTTTGAATGATGTCGATGTGTTGTTGGACCCATGGCACGGAGTGGTGTGTTCTGGGCATGTCGGCGTGAATAGTGAGCCGGACACTGTGTGGAATATCGTCGCGGTCCTGGATGTAGGTGTAGTAAATGTCCCGCTTGACCTGAATATCGGGACCAATCAAGGACGCCCGCCATGTGGATTTTCTGTCCATTTGTCGAGTACGTGTGGCACTATATACCCTGGTGGTTTTGAATCCATTTTTTTTTTTGTTCCGTCGAGTATTTGGGCGGGTGTGAAACAAGTAACTATGCTTCGCACTACAATGTTTCTGACTGCTGCTACTGCTACGATGGGCCTGGAGTTGACTCCAGACACTTGGGATGTGGAGACGTCCGGTAAAACGGTGTTCCTTAAATTCTTCGCCCCGTGGTGTGGTCATTGCAAGGCGATGAAGCCTGCGTGGGATAGTCTGATGGCAGAGTATGAGGATTCTCCGACGGTGCTGGTGGCGGATGTCGATTGCATTGGCTCTGGCAAAGATTTGTGCAGCAAGTTTGGTGTGCAGGGGTTTCCAACGGTCAAGTATGGCGACCCTGTTAACTTAGAGGACTACAAGGGTGGTCGTGACCTTGCTACGCTACAGACGTTCACGTCGGAGCTCAAGCCCGCCTGCAATGTTGGTACACTGGAGAATTGTTCTGACGCGGAAAAAGCAACGATTGTCACGCTGGAGAGTCAGACCATCGCAGAATTGAAGGCGACCATTGGTGAGGAGTCCACGGAGCGCGAGGCAGTGGATAGTCTGTTCACATCGAACGTCCAAAAGCTCCAGACGGACTACCAGGGGCTTGTAGCGCAGAAAGCGTCGTCGTTGGCAGAAATTGGTAGCAAGTACAACGTTGGTCTTGTCCAATCTGTCTTGGCTAAAAAGGAGGGTACGAAGGATGAGCTTTAGGTATAAATATCATCTCTAATAATTTAATGTGGTTTATTTTTATTCTGTTACTCTGTGTACTTTTCTATGTTCTGTTGGCGACCAGGACGGACCGTCGCGTCCAGTTGATCAACCTGATACAACTGCACCAAATAGATCGTCTCGAATGGCATCACCGGGGTCGTGTGTGTGTCATTATGTTGACGCCCGACTCCACTGCCAGCGCGTCTCGCAATAGAAAGCGAGGCATCGGCGTTTTCATCATTTTAAAACACTTTTGGTTGGAAGGAAAGCTGCACAATACGGACGCTTTTGATATGGCTAACTTATGTTTCTCCGCTAGTCGTCCATAATTTTGGGTGCAACGTACAGACACAGTGTCGACGTGTTCTCGAGATTGACTTGTATGCGAGACGGTTGCTGGTTTGAAAATCCGACGAAGCAGGTCTCGCCACCACATGCGGCAAAGACGGCCAATGAACGCGCGGAATTAAATGAGAGAGCAATCTTAACTTCGTTGCGGAAGCCTGACAACTGGACTCGTTTCCCACCAATGGGTTCTGTGTGTTTAATCTCACCAAGTTCAGTCGAGTCTGAACTGCAAACAAACTGCTCGCGTGTAATGTGGAAGAGGACGTCACTTTTGGTCATTTGTATTTTGTCAAACCAGTCGCGCAGCACGGTGGCAGGTACAATCAGGGAGACATCGTCTTCGAGTTCTGTAATTGTCACTTGGTCCTCTTCAATGTCGATGGAACGCATCATGATTTCCGTTTTAAAATCCTGGTCTGCCATCACAATGGTGAGGATGTTGTCATTCGTAGCTTTCCATGTGAGGCCAACATTCTTTGCTTTTTGCAAGACATTTGTGAGTACTTCCGTGTATATACCAAACACCATGGGACGGTCACACTGGTACGCTTCAAAATAGTTGCTCGCCAGTGTCAAATTGATGAGTGACGTCTTCGAGGTGTCCATGGACATGATTGAGAGACCTGTGCTGCCAAACGCTATGTTCACCATGGTGTTTGTATATTGAATTGATTTAAATAATTTCAAGCATTCTGCCGTCGATTTCCACGTACATTTCATGTTGTATATTTTTTTTTGAAGTGAAAGCCATAAAAGTGTTTGCCAATGATATACATATGTTGAAAAAGAACCATTGTTGACTATAAATTCAACAAACTGTAGGATTAACATGGGTACTAAAATAAGTCGATGTTTGGGTTTGCAATCGTCTGTGCAGGTATACGAAGATTATACAACACATCCTGGTTTAATCTCAACTGCGGATGTGTCAATAGTGGTTGCATGCGATTTAGACGAAGCCTACAATCGAAATCCAAAAACCTATTTTGACGAGGGAAGTGATGTATAAATAAGCTTGACAACAGAGAACTTTCATGTCTGCTGTTATTCCTCAACTTGTTCAAAAGCGCGATGGTTCCAAGCAACAGTATTCTGCGACAAAACTGGAACGTTTTTTAAGCACACTGACGCAAAAAGAGCGAGTATTAGGCGAGATTGATGTGTCGAAAATATGTGTGCGCGTCACGTCGAGTATTTCATCAGAGATGTGCACGCGTGCACTGGCGATATACGTCGCCGAAGTGTGTGCTGCGATGACGGTGACCCACTGGCAGTACGGTGTTCTTGGGGGACGTATTTTGGTTTCTATGCTGCACCGTTCGACTACCAAAAACTTTGTAGACTGCATGCGCATGCTCGAGAATATTCTGTCACCGTCCTTTGTTGCCACCTGCATGGCGCACGCTGACGAGCTGAATACCATGATTGTGCAGGAGCACGACTACCAGTATGATATTATGGGCTTTAAGACACTGGAACGTTCGTATCTGTTGAAAAAAGAAGGTGTTGTGGTCGAACGTCCGCAATACATGTTGATGCGCGTTGCTGTTGCGTTGCATGGTCCGGACATGGAAGCTGTCCGCGAGACGTATGAGGCAATGTCTCGTCAATTGTATACACATGCAACACCGACGTTGTTCCACGCAGGGATGCGTAAACAGCAGTTGGCGTCATGTTTTTTAATGACAATGGTTGACGATTCAATCGAGGGCATTTTCGAAACGCTGAAACGTTGTGCGCTTATTTCGAAAAGTGCTGGTGGGATTGGTCTCTCGGTTGGAAATGTCCGCGGCGGTGGTTCTGCCATCCATGGTACCAATGGTGTGTCGAATGGACTCGCGCCAATGCTGCGTGTGTTTAACGACACCGCCAGATATGTTGACCAGGGTGGCGGGAAACGTAAGGGGTCCTTTGCCATGTTTTTGGAGCCCCACCATCCTGATATTCTCGAGTTTTTAGAGCTGAAAAAAAACCATGGTGTCGATGCTGAAAAGGCGCGTGACTTGTTTTATGGACTCTGGATTTCCGACTTGTTCATGCAACGCGTCAAGGAGAATGAGCCATGGTCCGTTATATGTCCGACACAGTGTCCCCGACTACAAGACGCGGTCGGAGAAGACTATAAACGACTGTACGAAGAGTGTGAGGCCAACGGTACTGTAATTAAAACATTCGATACCGCACGCGAAATATGGTTTGCCATCATTGATTCTCAAATCGAAACGGGCACCCCGTACATGATGTACAAAGATCACTGCAATCGTAAATCCAACCAACAAAACTTGGGCACAATACGTGGGTCAAACCTGTGTTGCGAAATCATCGAATACACGTCACCAGACGAAACTGCTGTGTGTACGTTGGCATCTCTTGCGTTGCCGGAATTTTGTTCTACTGACAGCTTCAATTTTGTAGAGCTGGAGCGTGTGACACGATTGGTAACGCGCAATCTGAATCGAACGATCGATGTCAACTGGTACCCCCTTGAACAAGCACGGACGTCCAACATGAAGCATCGTCCCATTGGTATTGGCGTACAGGGTCTGGCAGATTGCTTTCAGATAATGCACTACCCGTACGACTCTGACCAAGCACGAACACTGAACAAACACATATTCGAGACCATTTACTACTCGGCTCTGAGCGAATCGATTGCTCTCGCTAAAAAAGATGGTACCTACTCTACCTACGTGGGGTCACCGTTGTCCAAAGGTCAGACACAAATTGAGTTATGGGAAACACAGACGAATGATATCCGCCATCCATGGACGGTCCTCAAGCAAGAATTGGCACAATACGGTGCGCGTAATTCTTTATTGACAGCACCAATGCCGACGGCCTCGACGGCCTCTATTTTGGGGAACACTGAGTCCTTTGAGCCCAGAACGTCGAATCTTTATACAAGACGCGTCTTGTCTGGTGAATATATCGTTATTAACAGATATCTACAACAAAGACTGGCGGCACGAGGCCTCTGGTCGGAAAACATGGGTCGTAAATTGATTGCCCATCGTGGTTCGATTCAAGCAATCACAGAAATACCCGATGATATCAAGCAAGTGTATCGCACCGTGTGGGAAATTTCGCAACGCTCCATTATTGACATGGCCGCTGACAGAGGGATATACATTGACCAATCACAATCTCTAAATATCCATGTCGAGGAACCTACACGCGCCGTAATGACGTCGATTCACTTTCACACGTGGTCAAAAGGTCTCAAAACGGGACAATATTACTTACGGTCGCAACCAAAGGCAAAAGCCTTACAATTTACAGTACAAGTAGAAAAAGAAGAGGAGTGCCTCATGTGCTCCGCGTAACCATTTATTTTTAAAAATTGTAATTTCCGAGTAGGCACCTGTCTCTGCATTTGTACAGGGGGTGTGAGGGGTGAACTTTTTGACAAGCTTTGTCTGCTGGTCCACTGACGTTTTGCCAGTATATAAGGATGCGTGGAACACGCAATCATGTCATCCCTTCGCACACCTGCCGTTGATTTAGGGAATGTATTATATGAGAAACTGTATGCTTTTGCTCTACGTTATATAAAACATCCATCCCCGTTGAAGCAATACAATTCAACTCAGACACTTGAGTTGTTTGAACAAACATTCATGACCCTCGAAACATTTCAAGAACGTTTTGCACCTGGATACGCCCAAGAACAAATAAAAATCTTTAACGCAGAAAATAGTCCAGATAAGTGGCCATTTGGTGGACGGAGAAGTGTATCCCGTCGCCCATTCGAGGCACCAACACTTTCCGAGCAAATTTGCGCATATTGCATCAATTTACTATATCCGACACGTTGGACCTTGAAATCAACCGCAGCGAGCACCAGTGATACGTGGTACGACTTATTTCAGACATATTTTACATCTTTCAGTTTCGTCGACCACCAACAAAAGGTACCAGCAAGAGTGTTGGTGCAGAATCTAATCAACTTTCTCTCGGAGTTGCCACCACCCACGGAGAGGAAAAGATCTGCTTATTCGATTCTTAACTTTCACGAGCGTAATTGGCGAAAAGAACAGGGAACCCCTTACCAGCTTCATTATTGACGTGTTCGCCTCTGATAATTGTACATAACTCAGCTATATTTTTTTTGGTCGCATCGTTCTTCGGATTCTTGATTTCTTGCAGCAAACTATGAACAAGATGCTTCTTGTCAGGTCGTTGGTGCTTATACACTAAATAAACACCGGACGCGTGTCCTAATACGGACACAAGAATCACACCTAAATTATTACTGGTGATAAAAATGACATTAATAATATATACAAATGTCCGTATAATATTATAACCGAGTAGTGTACACATTTTCCGTTCGTTGGGAGGTTTACATAGCGCCTCACGATGTAACTGGTGAGTATTCGTATCTAAATAATGTTGTCCTATAAGAATGCCCGCATACAGGACCAACATAACAATGTATAGTATGCTGCTGTCTGAATGAAAGTCAAGAATATTGATTTCTGTAGACAGAAAAGTAGACATTATGTCATAGAGTCAGAACTAAATACGGTGGTTCGGTGAACTTTTAGACAAGCTTTGTCTGCTGGTCCACCAACGTTTTGCCAGTATATAAGGATGCGTGTTCCACGCAATCATGTCATCCCTTCGCACACCTGCCGTTGATTTAGGGAATGTGTTATATGAGAAACTGTATGCTTTCGCTCTACGTTATATAAAACATCCCTCCCCGTTGAAGCAATACAACTCAAAGCAGACACTTGAGTTGTTTGAACAAACATTCATGACCCTCGAAACATTTCAAGAACGTTTTGCACCTGGATATGCCCAAGAACAAATAAAAATCTTTAACGCGAAAATTTTCTCAGATCCTTACGGAAACCCTGGCTCCGATATGTGGCCACGTGGTCAAACTTATTTTCCGAGTTCCAGTTGGCAGAGACCCGGTCCAACACTTTCCGAACAAATTTGTGAATATGTCCTCAAATTACTATACCCGCATCCTAGTATCTTTGGCTTCAGGTCAATAGATCACTCTACAGACGAATCCTGGTATGATTTGTTTCATGGACGTTTCTCATCTTTTAGTTTCATGGATGAACATTCACAGCAAACATTACCGGGAGGGAATGTCCGCGCACATATTTTAAGGGAACGAGTGTTGGTACAGAATCTGATCGACTTTCTTTCTGAGTTACCAGCACCCACAGTGAGGAAAAAATCCTCTTATTCGATTATTAACTTTCGTCGAAATGATCCCGAGCGGGGAAAAACCTATTATGTCACTGATAGTCCGCTTCATTTTTGAGGTAATTCACATTTGTTGTGCATAATCCTGGCACGATGTGAGGACTGTCGAACAAACAAAAATGCAATCACCACATTTTTGGCGTGCTGTCACAGTGGTCGCTGATATGCTCGAGTCTGAACCTGTCGAAGGTTCATTTGACGCGTGGATGTCTAATATATGGCCTGATTTTGAAGATAGGTGTCTACAGATGGCAAAGCATCACTACATCATACAGAGCGCACATCACCAATGGCGCCAGGAAAGACAGACCCAGTTCATTGACGCTATTGAACGCGNCAGGTTAAAGCAGTTATGTACGCAAGCTGGACTGGAACCGAACGAATTTGTAGAATATGCGCTCTGTAGACATAAATCAAACTGTTCAAAGCAATAAATGTGTACCAGTCACACAAACAGTCAAATATTTGTATATAAGAACTTGCAACAAACCAACAACGATGGCTTCCGTCACTTTAGCAGAAAGGCTGGTGTGGTCGCCGATCAAACAATCTACCTCGGCACCACACAAAAAGACAAGCCACGAACCATTACAACAAAACAAAAAAGTGGAAACGGCACGTCGAATTTCGTCGATTCGTGCACCAATTCCCCCGAGTCCTTCTAGTTCTCCATATAAGAGCATGGCTCGCGAACTGATCGAGCTCGGCAAGATGTATACGGATGGTCTTCTATCAAAGGAAGAGTTTACAAAAGCCAAGGAAGACCTCGTCAAGTAATAGGTACAGGTTTTGTGTAAAATAACTATCTATCTTGAAATATCATTTATGAATGTTTGTATAGAGGTGTAGGTTGCCACTCCTTTTGGCAGGTTTGCTAAAAATTCGATCTCGCCAAAAATTTCGCGCCAAGCACACTTGTACTTTGTCCACAAGGCTGAATGGCCATCAGCTTTGAGACGAATAGGCATCGACGTTTTCCACGGAATGCGCACACGACGTTTCTTAATGTCACACTCCATTAGACGATTGTTTTCATATATACTACGTGCACGCTTGTTGGTCATCTTGACACGCTCTAACAGTTTAATCTTGGATAATTGTTCTGCTTGGAGATTCTTTTTGAGTCGCGCGTTGCTCGCGAGACAGTCATTGCGCTCTTTGTTGAGGCGTTTGTTCTTTGCTTTTAGAGCTACCAGTTCCTGTTCACCAGCGTTAAATTTTGCGTTCACCGTCAATTGAAATTGTTGCATTTTTTTTGCACAGTGACCATGGACTTGTTGCAGTGTATCTCTGGCATGTTTCAATTCAGCGATTGACTTTGCGCGTGCAGCGCGTGCATTGACCAGTTGTTGATTTTGCTGTACCACTGTAGTCTGTACTGTTTTCAATTCTACCGTCAACTTGTCTTTCAGTTCGGTCAGCGTCGAACATTGGTCCGTTGTTGTCTTGAGCTGCTTTTGCGAGATTGTGAGTGTCTTGCTCAAATCGTAGGCTTCGATTTTCATCTCGGAAATGACGTCCACGTCTGTTTGGACACAAGCGTTGCAAATGTAATTGTCTCCGGAGGACATGTCCTTGATCTGACAGCCCATATGAGCCCACTGACCACATCGTTCACACCCTAAGACATCGCTGTCGTCGGGTTGGAAGTGACAGTGGGAACAAATCCAGTCCTCTTTATCCCAACAAGTAGAACATAATTGAACGTGCTGCTCACCCTTCGCACAACTAATCAGACTGTCGTCCCTCGAACGCGTGTGCTTGGCACATCCGTGACACGTAAATGGGTCAAACTGTGTGAACACGCGCGTGGTTTGTTCTCTGCATGGAGTTTGCCATTGTTTGATGGTGAGCTGCATTACGTTTTTAATTAAATATATATTTTTGTTTTATTGTTAATTTAAATTAAAAACACTTTTTATTCTCAGATAACCCAGTGTTACTTTGTACTGGTTTTCGTCATTGGATAAGTCTGTGTTATACAGGTGGTCCCATAATTTTTTTTTATCAGTTGGAGGTATTGCACCCTTTAACTTTGATGTCTTGGAGTCGTCCTATGTGCATACCCATAATTGCTACCATCGATGAGACGGAATATCTCCCAGTTTGAAATATTTGTACGAAACAATCGTCCGGGATGGACTCGTTTTCGGTCAACTCATAAATGCAAACATCAATGCCGTCGTTTAGAAAGGCTCGACTCCCTGCGCGTACGGTTTCTTCACCAATGGTGATGTAAATTCGACTCGTAAGGCCGGTTGTTTTAGGTATACAGACTTTTGTGTTTACTGTGATGTCTAAAATATCTTTGAATGTTTTTTGTGTGAGTGTGTGTACAGTGGTGGTCATTTAAATTACGTATTGTCTATTTATACTACCGAGGACTTTTGTTGGTTTACTTTTGTTTGTCGGTTGTCTGTGCGCGCTGTGGTCGTTCGTTCGAGTAATATTTTTGGCACTGGTTGTGATGTTGATATACTCCATAATTCAAAAATTTATTTATAGGCAGTTTGACATACTTACATAACGCACTTAAAATTTGCACTTCTGTGTCGTGGACAAACACCTCTGACCAAGTCGACGTACCATTGCCTTGTTCATTAGTAGCTATGTTTGCTCGAAACATTTCGAATGCTTTTTGCAGCACAAACACATATAAACACTTTTGGCTAATGGATTTCCATACTCCGGCCCAATATTCCGAAAAGTTATTGGAATCGTTTCCGTGTGGGCCATAAACGCAAGGACCAGTTCTGACATCGTCTCTGTTATCGTCTCTGACATGGTCGTTCCAAATGGAGGAGTACAAATAGAGACACACTTGTGCTGATATCTTTTTGTAGCACATAAGTGTATTCTTGTTTAAAGTATATAAAATAGTGTCAGAAAAATGTCATCTCGTAATGCCACCGTGTCCAAAAAATATCGTAAACAGAGCCATTTGGAACATATAAAAACCCGTCCAGACACTTACATTGGTTCAACTATGCCAAGGACAGAACCCATGTGGGTCATTGACGATGGCAAGATGGTGAATAAGAGTATCACCTATGTCCCTGGCCTGTTAAAAATATTTGACGAAATTTTGGTCAACGCGGCTGACAACAAACAACGCGACGCCAACATGAAATTCATTAAAGTAGTGATTGCGAATGACCATATTACAGTGGAAAATGACGGTGCTGGCATTCCGGTAGAGATGCACGCCCAACACAACGTGTACGTTCCGCAGATGGTCTTTGGTGAATTGCTTTCGGGCGATAATTACGATGACGAGGAGGACAGAATTGTTGGTGGACGTAATGGTTATGGTGCCAAACTAGCCAATATATTTTCCACCAGTTTTTGCATCGAGACTGTCGACTCAAAATCTGGCAAAAAGTACAGCCAAACATGGTCGGACAATATGTCGAAAGTCAGTAAGCCTGTCATACATAGCTCTGGAAAACGGAAGGACTTTACTCGCGTGACGTTTCGCCCAGACTTTGCCAAGTTCGGACTCACTGGTTTTACACCGGACATTTGTTCCTTGTTCTATAAGCGTGTCTACGACATCGCTGGTACGACTACAGCCGACGTACGCGTACATTTAAACGGCGTTCGCCTTGACATCAAGAATTTCAAACAATATTGTGGTATGTATGTGGACCGCCCACTGGTGCACGAAGTCCTGAACGAACGCTGGGAAATATGTGTTACCATGTCTCCGGATCAACAACCTCAACAAGTGTCGTTTTGTAATTCTATTTGCACAGTCAAGGGCGGTGAACACGTCAAATACATTGCCGACGCCATTGCAAGGGGCATTGTCCCACTCCGTAACTTTAAAGATTTGTCTGTCCGACCATTTATGATACAACGGTCCATGTTTATTTTCGTGAATGCATTGGTAACTAATCCCAGCTTTGACTCGCAGACCAAAGAAACATTAACAACACGGTCCAAAGATTTTGGACATGTACGATTTAAGCCTGGCATCACCGAGAAGCTTCTCAAAAAGATTGCGAAACAGTCTGGCATTGTGGACGAAGTGTTATTTTTTGCCCGTGCCAAATCTCAGCGTGCTCTGGAACATAAAACAGGTGGGTCGAAAAAGAGCAAAGTCAAGGGAATACCAAAGTTAGACGACGCAAATTGGGCTGGTGGTTTGCGGTCACAAAAGTGTACGCTCATTCTGACAGAAGGAGATTCTGCAAAATCACTGGCGATTGCTGGACTCTCAGTGATTGGGCGTGACAAGTACGGTGTGTTTCCATTAAAGGGAAAGCTGCTCAACGTGCGTGATGCCAGCAATTCCTCGGTCATTGGGAACGCAGAGGTACAAAATATCACCAAAATAATGGGTCTCAAAATTGGGACAACATACACCGACACGTCACCCTTGCGCTACGGGCACATTATGATTATGACCGACCAGGACCATGACGGTTCACATATCAAAGGACTTGTCATCAACTTCCTGCACCACTTTTGGCCTTCACTGTTGAAAATTCCCAACTTTTTGCAAGTCTTTATCACGCCCATTGTGAAGTGTACTCGCCAACAAGAAACACAAGTATTCTACACAACGCCCGAGTTTGACCTATGGCAACAAGCAGCGACTCGAGAACCATGGCATATTAAGTACTATAAAGGTCTGGGCACGTCGTCGGCCAAAGAAGCCAAGGAATACTTTCATAATTTGTCTCGGCATTTGATTCCCTTCGAAGTACTGCGCTCAAATAACCTCATCGACATGTGCTTTAATAAAACACGTGTCGCCGACCGTAAACAGTGGATATCTGCCTATACAGCGGGCACGTTCATGAACTTTGACGTCTCCGAAATGAAGTACGACGATTTTGTCAACCACGAATATGTTATTATGGCGGTGCAAAGTAATCTTCGCGCAATTCCACACGTCATGGATGGACTCAAACCATCGCAACGCAAAATTTTATTCGCATGTCTCAAACGCAAACTGCATAGCGAAATCAAAGTGGCACAACTGGCCGGTTACACGTCAGAACATGCTGCCTACCACCACGGTGAAGCTTCTTTGAACGGTGCCATTGTGGGCATGGCGCAAAACTACGTTGGTAGTAATAATATCAACATTTTGACACCAAACGGACAATTTGGGACGAGATTAATGGGCGGAAAGGACGCTGCCTCCCCTCGTTATATTTTTACACAATTGTCCAAATTGACAGAGATGTTGTTTTGTCCTACTGACGCTCCATTGTACCAACATTTGGAAGACGATGGTCAACAGATTGAACCAGCTTATTACATGCCAGTCCTGCCCATGTTGTTAGTCAATGGTGCTGCCGGTATTGGCACTGGATGGTCCACCACCATTCCATCCTATAATCCTCGTGATATTATCCAACAATTGCGGAATTTATTGGACGGCCAACCAGTGGAACGAATGACGCCATGGTTTAAAGGATTCACCGGGACTGTGACAGCTATTCCAGACACGACAAAATATACTGTGACAGGTTGCTATACGTGTTCTGGAACATCGGTGCGTATAACAGAACTACCAGTAGGAACATGGACAAATAATTATAAGGCATTTCTTGAAAAGGCGGTTGAAGGATACGGCGCGTTTAAAAAGGGAGATATCGTTGCCATCAAATCCAACTATACGGATACACATGTCGATTTTACAGTCAAATTAACACAGGTCTGCATCACTAAGTTACAAAATTCAGGAATCGCTACTGCGTTTAAATTGATTGGGACAATTGATATTGGCAACATGCATGCTTTTACAGCAGGCGGTAATATGAGGAAATATTCAGATGAACTTGATATTTTACAAGAGTTTTTTGAGGCTCGACATCAATTGTATCAGAAGCGTAAAGTCTATCAAGTGGGTGCGCTCGGTGACGTTTGTCATCGTTTACAACAGAAAATACACTTTATTCAACTGGTCGTTGATGGGCAATTTTCCTTTGTGGGAAAACGCCGCCCACAACTGATGGAAGAATTTTCGAGACATGCGTTTGACAACGATGCTCACGAATATCTGCTCACCATGCCCATGTGGAATTTGACGCAAGAAAAGAAAGATTCACTCTCTACAGAGCTCGAAAAACACGGTGTCAATCTTGCGTCACTGAAAGAACAAACAGCCGAAGATTTGTGGAGACATGATTTAACTCAAATTGAACGTTCTTTGGACACTGATAACAAAAGAAGACGCACTGATTCCGATACGTTGCCCAATAAACGAAAACGTTAGACATAATTGAATCTCAGAATAGCTATATTTTAATTTCATATAAAATGTCTACAAGTCCGAGCAGCATCGCACCGAGTCCGAGCACACCGAGTCCCATCGCACCGAGCAGCATCGCACCGAATCCGAGCGCACCGAGTCCGAGCAGCCCGAGCACACCGAGTCCGAACA
>JGI20154J14316_10003003_pt1 | contig 13758 bp, 10 predicted proteins | sample COG_04_FD_14316 | JGI IMG/M metagenome (IMG submission 14316) | reverse complement strand
ACGCTTCGTTCCGCCATGTAAAGCATTGTAAGTCATCACCCGAACGGTGCTTTCTTGAACCAGCTTGTCCTCTGCTTTCAGCCCAGTGGTGAAGCTAGCCGCTAGTCCGAGTAGTAAGAATCTTGGAATGCTCATAAAAAAACTTCTTTCTTATTTGGTTTTATTTCCGGTCCCATGCATTGGCTGCGCGGGGTTCATAGGATGGATGGGCATCCTTGTTAGGCAGCATATCGACCACATCCTGAAATTTTTGCAGGGCCTTTTGGTGCAGTACCAGCTCGCTGCCGATCAGGTTGCTTTCCTCCCAAGGATCGCTCTTTAAGTCATGCAAGCGGATGATCTTTTTTTCATTGGATACCCAAACCTTGAAGCGTTTATCCCGAATCACCCGGGTAGAAAATTTCTTCGTTGGCCGGATCCCATCTTTGGTTAATTTCGCGGAACCGTAACCCAACGCCATGATCCACTTGCGCTCCGTATCCTTGGTTTTCCCAAGCAGGTATGGTGCAATCGAGGACCCATCGACTACGAGATCTCTGGGTAACTGCCCACCACCCAGTTCCACAAAAGTGGGCATCATGTCAGAAAAATCAGTGAGGGCTTTGCTCTCCACTCCGGCAGGGACAAGACCGGGGCAATTGACGATAAAGGGAGCACATACTCCGGCTTCTTTTTCTGTTCCCTTGGACCCGACGACCTCTCGGCCGTTGCGCCTACCAATGACACCACGGGGAGGAGGAGCCGACCCATTGTCGGTGGTAAAGATGACAATCGTACGGTCACGGATACCGAGGTCATCGATTTCTTTGACTAATTGACCGACCATTTTATCAATGTATCGAACCATCGCTTTGTGCCGATCGAGGACACTTTTTGCATCAGGTTCATCCGGGGTGTGAGCCACAGGCGTATGCGGTTGGGCCATCGGAAAGTACATACACATGGGTTGCTCTTTGTTTTTTCGCATAAACTGAATCAGGTGCTCGGTGTATAGGTCTGGACCGTACTTACCCTTGTAGGTCTTGGATCCTTCTTTGGTATGAATGTACGGGTCCCAATAGCGCCTGGTTGATTTTTTCGCATGCTCTTCGTCCGGGGATGACTCCGCACCCGTCCACATCGCCCAGTCATCAAAGCCGTGCTTTTTCATGGCCTCTGGCTCGATCCGGAAATCGTTGATCTGCCACTTTCCGGCCGCGGCGGTGGCATAGCCCAAGTCTTTCATCAAGCGGGCAAAGGTGGTGTTTTCCTTTTTCTTCCAGTCAAAGTATCCCACGCCCCAGCGTGGTACATCCCAATGGTTGGCCCAACCGGTGCGCCATGGATATTTACCCGTCAGCAGGGTTGTGCGCGAGGGTGTGCATGCCGGCATAGAGTATGCATTATTAAACTTCATCCCACCAGCGGCGAGTGCGTCGATACTCGGGGTCTCAATATCCTCGGCTCCGTAGCAACTGATCCACTCCTTGCCCAGATCATCCGCCATGATGTAGAGAATATTTGGCTTCGTCTTGGTGGTTTCCGCAAACGCGAATAGAGAGCCAACACATAAAAAGTAGGCAGAGAGGAAGGTACGAATAATCATATTGGTTATTAGGGCGTTTTGCATGGTAGGTTTTTTATTTTGAAGGCTGGTGTAAATTTTGGGGCTAATACCGCGGCACCGATTTCGGTGCGGCAGGTCCGTTGGATTTGATTCTGTTGTAAAGGCTCTTCATGCGGTCAATGATATCCTTGCTCTCCACCAGTTCGGAGCCTTTGAGCTCTCGCTCCTTTGGCAATTTACGTGCATCGATAAGTTTTTCGCTCTTGATGAGATAGCGCCACTCGCCATCGAAGATCGATTCGCCCTGGGGTAATCCCTGGTGGACCCATCGCCGCGGTGGTCCATCCTTCCCATGGATTTGATTAACAATACTGCGCCCGTCGGTCTCGACTCTGTGTTTTGTGGCAGTCAGTTCGCAAAAGGTCTCGAATAGATCGACCACATCAACCAATTCCTGATTAACGCCTCCGGCAGGAATCGATTTTGGACCCCAGACGATAAACGGCACATGAGATCCCGCATCATTCAGGTCAGCCTTTGCGCCATCGACATTGCCTTTGAGTGTATGACGGGTGTGCTGGTTCTCACCTGGCTGCCCAAAACGGGGATTCTTATAAAGAGCATTGTTACGATAGCTCACCTGTAAACCATTGTCGCCCATGAAGAAGACATAGGTGTTGTCCTTAATGCCGAGTTCATTGACGCTCTTGAGGATTCTGCCGACAAGGGTGTCCATATATTCGATCATGTTACCCATCGTGGCTTCTCGATTCAGTGCTCGGTCCTGCGGTGTCTGGACTAACGGCCAGTGGGGCAGCAGCTCATTGTGGACAATGAAGAAAGGCTTTTGGACTTGGGTCGCCTCAGTCATCTTCTCAATCACATAATCGGCCAGTACATCCGGGCCGAATTGTTTCTCCAATCCATCCAAGACTTTTCCGTCTCGATTGAATGTAGGATTCCAGTGCCGTCCGGTCTTCTTGCCGTTCCGCCAAATCTGCCAGATACACCATGAGTCAAAACCGGCTTCTCGGATATGATTCGGCCAATGCTCCAAAGTTGCCAACTGCCACTTACCGGTCACTGCGGTCATGTAGCCATTCTTTTGGATCTGCTGCCCAAAGGTTGGCATCTTCCTGAAGTCAACCTTCTGTTTTGTTCCCTTGTGGACCGGAAGTATATCGGTGTGCTTATGCCGAAAGGTATAGGTTCCCGTATGCAGACTTACCCGGGATGGTGTGCAGATGGAACTGGTGTACATGCTTTGAAACCGAAGTCCCTCTTTTGCCATTTGATTCAGATGCGGTGTTTTGAAATCCAAACCACCATAGGCCCCAAGTCCTTCGTAACCAATATCGTCAGCGAAAATGAGTACGACATTAGGTTTGTCAGTTGTGGCCGCCACCGAAAACCGGGCCATCAATACTAATGACAAAGAAAATATAGTGATGCGGTTCACAACCTCATTCTTATTTCTAAAGCTTCTGCTTATCGGCAAGCAGTCTTGCCTTCAGTTTGGTATAATCCACATCCTGCACAACGATGCCTTCATCCATGGCCATAACTGCGGCGGTGCCGGCGCTCTGCCCTAGAATCATGAAGACCGGCTCCATGCGGATTGAACCGTAGGCGACATGTGAAGCCGACAGACAAAGGGGCACAAGCAAATTGCTGCATTCGTCCTCCTTTGGGACGAGCGAGCGATACGAAACGGGATAAGGCCTCACATGGTGTCCAAAACCGCCCTCGTTGCGAACCGTGATTACACCGTTTTCCTGTACAACGACGCGTTGGCAGAAATGAGAGTCCATCGCATAGGAGGCAATGCCCACCGAGTCCTTGACCATGCGCTTGTTTTCGCAATTGGCTTGAACCATCACATAATCTGAGACCATGCGTCGTCCCTCCCGCACATAGAGGTGATGTGGCCAATGACCGCTCCCCTTGAATTCCCCCGGGGGAAGCCCCCATTGATTAACCCGCGATTGCAAATTCTTTGGCACCTGTTCGTCGTTGGCCAGGAAGTACATGAGTCCTTGCTGGTAGTTGACATGGTCCTGAAAGATCCTCTCCCGCAGTTCATACAACTCGGGCAACGGAACCGGCAGACCACGGCGCGGCGGAGGCAGAGTAGAAAAATTCTCCGGCGAATAGGTGCCATCAGGCCAACGATGACATCCACCCACATAATCGCTGGAGAAGCTCCCGGCGTTATTACTGTCCCCGTTGCGCATTTGCACAGGGCCATCGGTCATCGGCTTGGTAGCGTAATGCAGAGTCCATCTGGGTTGCGGGTCAAAGTCCAGGAACCGAGCCAGCAGGGCATAGCGACCCGCATCATAGTTATTAGGTTTTGGAAAAGCGATCTTGTCGCGTGCTTTCGTCAAATGCATTCGGAAGTTGTAGGCCTGGACGCGATAATCCCCATCGCCCGGTTTACCGTAGGGTTCTGATGAGATCTCCGGAAGCAGTCCGGACGTCGGATCACCAGGCTTGACATAAGGACTGATGGGCAATCCACAGAACTGGTATATCCCCTTCCACGACACCAGCTGCCATTGCCCTGCCAGTGATTCCTTGTAGGCACTCCGCGGTTCGCGACCGACGGTGTAAGAGACATTGGCGGCAGCCAAAAGATCGCCCTCATAGGTTCCGTCCACGAACATCTTTGCCGTGATCGCCTCACCCGTCTCGAGGGTGATCGAGACCAGCTTACCATCTTCTGTCACAACCCTCGTGAGGAAGCGATCCAGCAGGACTTCAACGCCGGCTTCCGAAAGCATCTTTAGAAATGTCCTCTCGGCCACGGAGGGTTTTAAGGGACGGGCACGGGCAAAAAACTCTTGGGCAATCCCACCGATCGTACGCCTGGCACCCCAATCGACCGCCGTTAGACCTCCGGAGGTCAGTCCACCTACAAATCCGTTGTTCGAGACCAGGACAGCCCGTTTTCCCATGCGTGCTGCCTGAAGCGTCGCAGCAAAACTTGCCGGTGTGCCGCCGTAGGCAACGAGATCGCACTCAATTTGCTTCGGCTTCCCGGGTTCGACCTGTTGATAGTAATAGAGACCGTCAGCATACGATTCAGGGCACAGGCTACATATCATCAATCCTGCCAATAGTCTAAGTTTTCGATGCTTCATATATCTTATCTAATTATTCTAATTGAGATTATAGTTAGTTTAATTGCGAGGCATTAAGTTATTTAGCTACGGTGAAGGTCGCCACTACCGCACGGTGGTCGGAGGGATAAGGAGTAACAACAAGGTCGGCATTCTCTACGTTTTCTCCGAGGATCTTTACATCTTCTAATTCTAAGCCTTTGCCCTTAAAATAGACAAAATCGATGCGGTCATGATGAGTACGGGGATCACCAACTTTGTAAGCAGGGGACCAGGTGATGCCCGGGTTTTTCATCTCGTCCGGATAGATCTTCCGGTACGAATCACTAAAGCCAGCCTTGGCCAATTCCGTGGAAGTTGGGTATGCGACTTTGATTGGATGGCGACCCACCTTGGCGGCGGCATCCGTCCAGTCCAAATGGGAAGGCTCATTAAAATCCCCCACCACAAAAACGGGTGCCTGTTTGTCGGGTATGAACTTTACCTGCTTAAGTACTTTTACAATTTCTGCACCCCTTGCCTTTTTTGCCCATTCAATGGCCTCAGTCTCGGTCTTGATGAAAGTGATATTATTGGTGTGCTTGTGCCACTTTGGGCGGATTTTCAGAAGCTGATAAGGTTGGTAGGGATGGGAGGATAGATGAACATTAAAAACATACGCATGACTACCCGAATCCAGTTTTACTTTTACTCCTTTGTAGAGTGAGTCAACGATTTCATAACGGGTCAAAATATTGGAACCTTTGCCCATGTCATGATTCCATCCAAGCAACTTGGCCAGATCCTCCAAGGTGTCTCCCTTGGGGGAACGGGTTTCCTGAATACCGACAATATCGGCCTTGGCCAATCGGATCACCTTAGCAGTTTGTGAAAGAGGTTGTTTGAGCAACACCAGCCCACCCCGGTGGATATTGTAGGACATCACCCTTAACGTGGACTCTTCAGCTTGCCCCAGGAAAGAACTGGCTAGAAATAAAATAAACAGAAAAACGGTTCTAATAAGAATTGGGTAAATTTGATTTTTCATAATTTAGTCGACCTCCGAGATTTCTAATTCACACCAAACCCATGGGTGGTCGGATAAACACCCATTCGATTTTACATTATCCTTATTTTGATTCTTGGGTCCCCAATCCCGACCTTTTTCAAGGAGCTTAATCGAAGTCTTGGACCTGTAGAGGATATGATCGATTGATTTCTCCTGGGTTGCATTTGCCATCTTAGTCTCTTCCGAAAAAGACCGCATGACCAACCCATCGGTCCATTCATTAAAGTCTCCGCCTACAATTACATCATAAGACTTCTTTTCTGCATTTATATGATCCGCCAGCGCTTTTTGTTTCGAACCCTCCCACGCAGAAAGTTCAGTAGGCTGGCGCTTATGATGAGCGAAGCCCGGTAAGTGAAGACTGTACAATGCTAACTTTCGCCCATTAATTTCAGTCTCTACCCGAAAGGCACTGGCCCGAGCCCATCCGCTACCTTCTGGCAAGAAATCCTTGCCTTCCGTAAGTGGAGTACGACTAAGAACGGACTTGAACTTTCCTCCGTAGTTTCCGGTTACATCCCCCCAGTTGGGAGCCTTGTGATTCGCGGAGGAAACCATTCCCACTCGTACATGACCNAGACCGAGAGCATCTCCCAATCGATGCGACCAATCCTTGACCTTCTTGCCTCGGTTCGCTTTGGGTACTTCGCTGAGTAATACGATGTCTGGATTAAGAGGTTTAAGAACCTCTGCAATTTGTTCAGGTGTGGCCCACTGACCACAAGCTACATTATAAGCCAGAACCCGAAGCTTGGTAATACCACCCTTTTCGGCAAATGTGGGTACCACAGCAATGAGAGCGACTAAAGCAAACCAAGAAATGGTTGATCCGGCTACTCTTCTCAAAAAGAGGAATCTTTTGGATAATAACATTTTCATATTTTTAAGTTGAAAATTATTTCACAATCACTGCTTTTGATAAACAAGTCAGGAAAGTTTGGGAGAATATAATGAGTACCTTACAGCAAAGTAAATTTACAGGAGGAATGGAATTAGGGAAGGGGAGACTAATTCAAACACTAACAAATTTACTCAAAAACAAACACCCTGTATTGCGTATTTCTTATGTTGATTTGCGACAAAATAGACTCCAAGGGAACTTTCACAGACAGAGCCAAACAAGAAGTTAATTGAACTTCAACCGTATCCGTTTAGCGTTTTTTAATACAAAACTAAATACAGCCACAGTCCCACCACCAATTCAAAAACGGAGGTAAATAGAGAAATAGAAAAATAAAAGTGCCAGCATCTTATTACTTTTCACACTGATACTGGAGAACGCCTACTTGATTTTCTTCACACTGAACCATATTTCCGTTCCATCGCCAAGACGGAGATATTCTTTTTGAGGGGATACTGGCCAATTAGAAATAACCTCGCAAATTTCATCATACTTTTTGAATACATCCTGCACTTTCTCTATCTTGGAAGGAAAAAAATCTGCAAACCAACCATCCTCACCGATTTCAATCGATGAACCATGAAATTGAGAAATCATTGGCTCACCTGTTTCGTTATTTTTAACTCCGGCATATCCTGTTCCATTATATTCAAACTGATAAGGCCCGATCGACTGCAGGCAGATTTTCGAGGTGGATGAAAAGGAATCAGGGGACAATTGGACGAAGGTTATAGGGCCCTTATCTTCAACTTCTACTAAAGCTCCGATGTCTTCAAAAGTAATATCCTCGTGACCCCATGCATCGATGAGGGCAACTCCTTCCATATCGCTAAAACTTGTTTTGATATCATTAAACTCCGCGTAATACCCCGGGCCAATAAATGAATACCAGATCCAGAACACGGGCACACCTAGAAAGATAAGCAATGCCCCTATGCTTACACCCAACTTCTTTATTATAAGTGTGCTGTGCGTAGTATCTTTCTCCATATCTCCCTATTTCTTAATCCTTTTATTTACTGTATTACCTTAGATGAAAGATAAACATGAGGAAGCCCTCTTTAACTCATCAATAATTACTTTGGCTCCCTTTGCTGTTAGTTAATGAAGCGCACCCTTAGTGCCTTAGTTGCGAGAGCTTCCAGGTCTTATCGGTATGAACCTTCTTGCCTTTGCCATAGATTATACGAACTCGGGCAGTAGGATCGTCAACGGTGGTGTCGAAATCAATGGTGGCAAAGCTCAAGTCTTTACCATTTGTAATTCCGGAAGACATGATCTCGATCATAGGGTACCCTACTCGATCGGACTCGTGGTGCTGCCAGACCAAGGATTGGTGCATGTCCCCACCGATATACATAACTCCCGAGATCTTGTGTTTTTTGATGGCATCAAAAAGACGGTGGCGGGAAAAGGTAAAAATGCGCCATCCATCCACTTTACTGTGATGGAGCACACTACCGGAGGCAATGATCTTAAACTTCGCCTTGGAGTTTTTCAGTCCGCTCAAAAGCCATTCAAATTGAGCATCACCCAGCATGCGTTTTTCATCATTATCTGGTAATTCATTGGGCGATCGATGGTAGCGGCCATCGACCACAAAAAACTCAACATCGCCCCGGGAGAATTTAAAAAAGGCACCTGGGGTATCGGGAGTTCCGGATGCTGGGTTGGGCCAAGCCTGCTTCCAGCCAGCCAAAGAAAATTCTTTTCCTTCGGCGGTACCATCCGAATTATTGGGTCCGTAATCATGATCGTCCCAGATCGCATAAGTGGGCACCTGACGAAGTACATTGGCAAATTCCTTCTTACGACGGTACGCCAAATGGTGTTGCAACTGTATCGTAGGATCGGTGGTATCGGCATAATGGGTATCGCCCACAGTGAGGTGTAGGTCCGGTTGCTCCTCAAGGAGAAGATTCCAGGACCGTTGTGCCCTTTTGATATGCATACAGGAAGTAATGGCCATTCTGAATGCAGTGGATGTGCCCTCAACGGGTGCAGTCTTCAATGATCCTTTCCACTTTGGGTCAGCCCTTCCATCAATCGAAACCTGGTACTGGTAACGGGTATCGGGTGACAGACCATTCATGGTCGATTTGAATATCTGCCCAGGGACCTTTGCTGCCTGATTGGATAGGGCCGTGAGTTTGCCCGCCTTATTGTCCTTTTTGAATGAACCTTCCGCACGGTAGCTGAAAGTACACTTGGACTTGGATGGCGCATACATCCATAGGGTTACTTGATTGGCCCGAACATCACCTGTGATTGGGCCCGCAATTTCAGGTATGGCATGGGCAAAAGAAATGGGCAGAAGAAGAAAAGCGATCAGTAGTTTTGGGCTCATAAATTTCGTGTTTTGGCTGATTAATTAATTTTGAGTGCGGCGATGAGGTATGCAGTGGCGTCTTTGTGTTTTACCCTTTTTGCACCCGTGTAGACCAGTTCACAACTCAAACCGAGTTCCTCGCTGCGCTCCTGAAGTTTCAGTCCGAAGTTGGCAGTGTGGGTGGGGTCTTTCTGAGGTTTCCCAATCGCTGGTGCCGGACCCTTGTAGTAAAGATAAACCGGTGGATCGTCTGAACTGACCAGGGCGTAAGGAGAGTATTCCTGTATCCAGGGCAGGATGTTTTTCCGCTCGGCTAGGAACTGGTCAAAACTCTTCATACCGAATGCATGCCCACCATACTTGCTGTTTGGCGTCCATGCCTTCAACTGTTTCGGGTCGAGGCTGGTTTGAGCGTTATTGACTGCGGCACAATAGAGCCGGGTAGATTCCCGGGCGATAGAATCCTTACTTTTAGAATCGGCTAAATCGTCATGGTAAAGCAACCACAGGCTGGAACAGGCACCTGCGGAACTCCCCGAAGCTGCAATACGGGTTTTATCAATATTCCATTCCTTTGCCTTACTCCTAACAAACTGGAGGGCACGGGCCGCATCATACAAGGGAGCTCGGACTGGAGGCTGAAGCTCCGAGTTGCTTTTGATCAAGCGATAGTTGATCGCTACCACAGATATACCCGCATTCAACAAGGCAGGAGCATCGACAAAACGACTGAGCCTCTCCTTGCTTCCATTTTTCCACCCTCCTCCATGAATAACAAATGCAAGAGGAGTTGGCTTTTCTGATTTTGCTTTCCAGAAATCGATAACATTGCGCTCATGTGGACCATAAGCAACCTCGCTCAATGTGGGTTTAGGTATGGAATCCGCGTATTGTTCTTTCTGGGAAACCTTTCCTGTGCGTAGAGCTTTGGGAGGCTTTGCATCCGTGGGCAAAGTGACCATGGACATCATACATAGGATGAGAATGCCTAAGGTTTTTGGCGGTTTTTTTGGTATAACAGGAGTCTCGATGACCGTCTTCGGTTCCTCAGCACTGCACACCGAGGTGATCAGAGCAGTAATGAGTAGTGCATTATAGATTTTCATTATTTCCATGCTTTAAGGCTTTCGAGATTAGCTGAGGAGTTGATCAGCCCAATTCTCCCACTGGCAACTGCTGGCAAGGCGTAGCTTTCGATCAGGATTTCATCAAGATAGAATTCCATCAGAGAACCTTTGAGGAGTAAGCGAAAGCACGCTGGGTTTGTGAACGACATCTCTCGGTCTACGCGTTTCAGATCCGGATGCTTGCTCCTTTTGGGCTCCTCAATTTTCAAAACGGTTCCGTCCGCCGACATGGAGCTGAGCTCGGCCACGCCCGCATGATCCACAAGCACGCCGGCTCCCTGATTGTTCACACACTCAAAAAACAACCCGCTGCGCGGGGCCTCTTCATCCTTCGGCAGCCTCAAGGTACCTTCGAGAACCGTTCCCCCTTTCACATCAAAGGAATTGCCTAGCATCGCAATCGGCTTGGTTATATCCACAGGTTTATCCACCTTGACGGGATGGTGCTTCATCTTCTCGTTGCCCTTCCACCATCCGAGGCGCAGCGTTCCCTCGTTGTCGATTCGCACGTCTTTAAGAGGGGCGAAAGAAACCTGATTGTCCCGGGCCCTGGTGAAGTGGCACACGAGCATNCCATCGGTNGGGTGNGCGAAAAAGCGGCAAAAATAAGTGTGCCCTGTCAATACGTTTGAATTCTTCTTCGCCACATGAAATGGGCCTTCGGGTTGTTCCGCAACGAGCGTCACCATGTAAGGTGCGTAATTGCCCATCAACATGTAGTATTTGTCCCCGATCTTCTCCACCGCACCGACCTCAGCATGTTTGCGTTTCACGCCCGAAACCTTCGGTGGTTCAAGTGCTTTCCAATGCAGTCCATCTTCCGATTCCCCGAAGCCAAATTTACGATCTTTAGAAAGAGGGTTGGCAGTCCAGTATCCGTAGAGTCCCCCGCCCGGTTTGGCGATGGTCCAGATGCAGTCCCAGCGACCGTTCTTCTTGTACCATCGTTCATCCTGTACAAACTGATATTCTTTTCCTTTCAACCTCGTCCAATTACGGAGGTCGGTAGATTCAGCAAAGTAGATGTTTTGACGCTCGCCGATTTCTTCCGAGAAATTCATGTAGAATTTACCGTCCTTCTCAAAGGTAGAGGACTTCCAGGTTGAACCGGTACCCATCCAGGTGGCTCCCTTGGACTTTTTCAAGATCGGGCCCTGCTCTGTCCAATGCACACCGTCAGGCGATATGGCCAAAGAAATATTGTTCCAGGGCTGACCTCTGCCCACCCTGACACCAGCATTGGCTAGGTAGTACAAGTAGTAGGTTCCCTCATGGTGGTAGAGCCACACATCCCACATATTGCCGGTTTCTTCGTCTTGGGCTTTATAGAACAACGACTGTGCGGGGGGCAGCACATCGCCAGCCCGCCCCTGCGCACAGCACAGCGAGATGAGTAGGCTAAAGATGAGGACTGTGGTGCAGGCTTTCATAGTCTAAGAAATCATAGATACTGAAGATATCTCATTTTTCACTTCCACTTGGTGAAGTAAAGTGAACCCCATTTTCCATTACCTTATCCTCAAAGATCGCTCTTTCTGGAGTATCAATCTCCAATACTCCAAATTCATTTTCATTTCCGAAACATGAAACAAACATGAATATGAGGGAGGAGAGAGCGAAGTATTTCATTTTTTAAACAATGTTAATAGGAGGGAAGATTTGAAGTAAGTTGGACAAATTAAAAACCCATGTCGATTTTTAACTTACGATGCCCCTTGTCGATGGTTACCACCCCACTGCCATGCTTGGATGAAATAAAGGGGCTATCAAAAAGCATATCCGGATTTAGGTTGATTGGTTTCCCATATATTTCTGGCAATGCTCCTGATTCGAGGTGCAAGGAAAGAAAATCTTTCGATCCTTCAGTGAGGATAAACCTTCCGTCTTCCAGTTTGCCTGCAAAGCCTTGTAGGTATTTGGCGAAGGCATCGATATTTGAGAAATCTTTGATCCGCCCAGCGATTAGAGCGACAGGTGCCTTGCCATCATTCATGCGTAGGATAACGTCATTGTCCCAACTACTGCCACATGATGCATTCGACTTTGTCCGCGAGAAGCCTTTGACGCCCAGCCAGGTATTGCCTTCTCGGATAATCTGCCAGCCACTGCGCTCGACTATCCGACTTCTCATGCCTTTGCCACCCCAGATCACACGCATATCTCCGGTGGTCTTAGCCATGGCATGCCGCTGTACCAATAAAACATTCTTGTACTGTACCGCCTGCTGCTCGCCATAGGTCTTACCATTGGCGAGTCCTTCACACTGTGGAACCACGCGGGCGTTCACATCGGAGACAAAAACGATACCGTGGTATCTGTTCTGTGATGTTAGGGCTGGATAGCCTTCCGGTAAGTCCTTCCCATCCTTATACAAATGCGATGAAACCCGCGGTAGCGAGGGATCGATCATTAGAGATCCCATTACATAATTCGGCGTGGAGTAATCGTAGCCGATCATACGGGGATCCTCCGGATCCAATGCATACCATGGTGCATGCATTACTGGAATATCCTTGGCCAACATTTGCTTCTGCTTGGCAACCCTGCGAACCACATAAGTATACTCTCCCCTCCCCTCCACATCCAGGGCGATGTCCATAATGACATCGGGCAGACGGTATCCAGTCGTAGCCATGACAAAAGTCATACCCTGTATGGGATGGTTGGGCACCTGCCAGGACGACCACCACTCACCTGTGTTCAGCAGTGCATGGCTCATATACCTCCAACGGTCTCTTGATCCCCATTGAGTAAGCCTTCTTTCATTGTGCGATTCATCCTGATAAATTCTTGTTCGTCCCCCTCCCCGAACACCGTTTACCTGCCCTACTGCCCAGTCCGCCCAGATCAGATGAAGTAATTTGTCCATCCGTTCCCTCAGAACTTCATCTTCGGAAAGATCCCGCATGTTCATCATTTCAGGAAGGGTATAGCTCGGGCCATAGGCAGAAAACACTTCGACCAAAAGGCCATACTTTGCACGGGATACGCAGTATTCTTTATAGTATGAATTCCATGCTTCATAGTGAGTTTTAATGTCCCGCCCGTCGGGTAATATACGGCCTTTGTACTTCGGGCTATTTTTTAGCGCCTGCAAGGCGAGGAGTGCATTGCTGTAATGCATCATCTCATGATTCTCGGAACCATGGATGCTCCAGATATGTTTGAGACCAGCCCTTTCAAAACGGCTCATCTTACTTACATAGAGCCAGAACATTTCCTCGATCATTTCCTGTGCCTTGCCATTAAGGCGACCTGGGTAAAAAGTGCTCTTATCATGAAATAATTGATAGATCCGGTTCCATGTACGCATCTGCCATTTGACATGCTCGGAAGAGGCGATTTCAATGGTCATTCCATACTCCCCCTTCTCATGAGCGATAATCTCCTGCTGTGCTTGGTGCAAAAGAAGGTTCGCTTCCGGCAGCTCCCGATTCAGCCAGAGACGGGCGAAAGCACCGTGTAAGGGAATGATATTCTTTTTCCTCAGGACATTCTCAAAGAATTTCTCCGCATTCTCGCTATGGGCTTTGCGGATGAGATCGTATTTGGTCTCCACCGGTTCGGCGGGAATTAAACCGGCAGGCTTGCTCGATTTTAAATAGCCAGCAAGTTCCGGAACTGCGATTTTCAATTCTTCGATTATGAGATCTGTGATCGCTTCGGCCCCTTTTTTATTAAAGTG
>JGI20154J14316_10002998_pt1 | contig 13765 bp, 16 predicted proteins | sample COG_04_FD_14316 | JGI IMG/M metagenome (IMG submission 14316) | reverse complement strand
TATCACGAGGTGTATCACGAGGTGTATCACGAGGTGTATCACGAGGTGTATCACGAGGTGTATCACCGTATTTACCCATTTTCTTAGCATGCCAGTTGGTAAAAGTTTCTCGTAACATATTCAAGAAATCAGGTCTTAGTTTTTTCCCTGTATACGGATTTATCATATCTTCTTGGTCATTAAACAGGTCGTCAACAAGTATATCATTAATATCCAAACAATATATTTTTTCGTCTTCTTCATACTGAATTAAATTCTTATCTTGGGTATTAGCGATTTCATCCTTGTTAACGCATCTATCCCTCCATTTATTATTGAAATTTGATGTCTCTGGTGGGAAAGATTTCGTTATCTTCCTTGAATTATTTGTAAGCTGAAAATAAATTTCAGCGGTGTAATCCTCAACACGTTTTATTTTTGATGTTAGAATATGTATATTATTCACTGTTTCTTTTATTGAATCTTCAGGTACCGACTCTGGATACATGTGTTCTATGGAGAGTGTTGGAAGGGTTACAGGTAAATACCATTCATCTTCCAATCTCCCCTTAAATATTAAAGCTCCCGGATCATCTATTATTGCAACTAAAGTTGCCAACTTTTGTATAAAATCGTAGGCTGAATTTGTATTTGTATAAATTTGATTTATAACTTCTTTGGTAAAAAGTGTAATATTACCATTAGTTCCATACAGAACAACACCTGGGGCGGCATTTTGTAAGGAATTAGATAACTGTTTTTCACCAATATCAACTAAAATTTTCGTTGATTTTTCTTTTAATAATGTTTTAATTTTTTCTTCTCTTGACAATTTAATATTTCTTTGCCAAGTTTTCTGTTTATTAAAAACAGTTTCGTCTTGTTTGATAAATCCCCCTTTCTTAGTTTTATATACTACATTAAATTGTACGATATCTCCTGATGGTTTATGAGCTATTAATATATAATCCATCTGTTCATTTTTACCGGAATGTTCATTTACAAGAAGGAGAAAAAAATCTAATTTGGCTCTATAAAGTTTAATAAATTTTCCGTTAAATTTTTGTGTAATAAAATCTTTTTCATTGTAGTACTCCGTGTTTCCGCCGTTGACAGGGTTAATGTAAACACTTTGTATTACAACTTTGTCCAACCATGGAGCTTTTCGCATTTGTTTTGCAAATTTCAAAGATTCGTTTGATGGTTCATTTTGTAAACCAACAAATTTTACTCCACTTTCAAGTATACTTTCTTGTATAATTACACCTTCATCATCAATAAATTTAACTGATCTCTTAGGCTTGGGTTTGGGCTTTTTGTTGTCACTAGACTCTTTTATTTCATCACCTTCACTAAAATCTTTTAAACGATTTTCTATTCTTTTACACTCTTTTTTTTCATCAATCAACTTTTTAATTTCTGGTAAATTCTTATATATTTCCCAGAATTTATCTTGAGTTTCTTTTTGTTTTAAAAACGAGTCGATAAAATGTTTATAATCATTTATTGGTAAAAGAGTAAAAACTCCAGTATTTGGACGAAAAAAGAATTCTTTTCTACTCTTTATTACATTTAAAGGAGCTTTAACAATAAAATCTGATGATTTTACGTAATTAACCATTAATTCTTCTTTCTGATCTGTTAATTTTTGAAAAAAAATTCTGTATTGTACGTATTCTTCTTGTCTAAGTTTAATTTTTTTTGGGTTTGGTTTATCCAACTTATAATCCCTTTCTTTAACTTTTAATACTTTTTTTTTGTCATTACGCCGAAATTTTTTTAGTAGTTGACGCATCTTTTACTTTATATGAAGAGGATAATTAAATAGAAAAAAATCTTTAGAAAAAAATAAATTTGAAATGAAATTACTTCAGTAGACTTTAAAAAGAAATGGTTAAACAAATTCCGGAAGAAATATGGGCAACAGAAATATGGGATTACATACATAATAACAGAGATATGATATCGTTAATGTCAGTATGTAAGGAATTTAAGAATATGGGGAAAAAACATGGATATGTTCGTCATCTTAATCTGTCTATGGATTCTGATTATATGAATCTGATGTTTATCTGGGGAAAAATAAATCTTGAATCATTGCGTAGTATGATTGTGGCCAAACTAACAACCCCGGCAGCTTGGATCCCGTTCAAATGGCCAGAACAAATGATATTTTCACATTGTAGAATGGGTGATAATAAAATATCTCCACCAAAAGGAACAAGAACCGAGGTATTACGTATTACAGACTTAAGTCGTAGTAAGTTGGTAATTGACTGGTCTAGACTGCCAAATCTGAAAGTGTTGGAACTTCACGTGTATGACGTTAATCTAGAAGGGTTGGAGGGTTGTAGAGATTTGGAGAAAGTATGCTTAGATGTAAAAAGCGACAATAAAGTATTACCCTCGTGGTTGGCTGGTCTTGAAAAATTGACAAAGATAGTCAGTAACCTGACTCCTGAAAATAGCTTACATTTTGTATCTAAATTGTTAACGTCGTGTCTTGTACCTAAAAACATGAAACATTTACGTGGTAGACACTTACCTGCTCCATGTGGTTGTAAAAATTGTCAAAATCGTGTTAGCGTATTACCACATATACCGTTTACTTCTGACTCAACTTTAGTACCGAAATCTCATCTAACTGATAATACGTACATCAACTGTGCAGTCTTCCAAATATAATAAAATACAAATGAATATATTTTGAATTATCAATAAAGATTCAAAAATGTCACAACTAAAATTCCATTATGGTACTATGAATAGTAGCAAGACCGCAAATCTTCTAATGACAGCCTATACTCTCCGGTCACAAGGTAAAAAAGTTGTACTTATTAAACCATCAATTGATAACAGAGATGGTGCTGATAATATTCAGTCTAGAGTAGGTCTTAGTGCCAAGGCCGATATTGTGCTTAAACCTGATAATTTTCCATTGAATTGTTCTTGTCCTGAAGAAAAATCATTCTCGACATTGCTAGAATCGGCTGATATAATTTTGGTAGACGAGTCTCAGTTTTTATCCTTGAAAAATGTAGAAAAATTAAGATATATAGCGTCTCATGATAAAATACCAGTAATATGCTACGGACTTCTTACAGACTACAGATCTCAACTCTTTACAGGATCCAAAAGATTGGTAGAGATATGTGATCAAATTAAAGAGGTTACTTATGATGTGAGTCCATTTCTGGGTGATTGCTGTGGTTGTAAAACAAACAAGGCGATCATTAATAGCAAATTTACTATTAATGATGATGGATCACATAATATTGTCAGAAATGGATCAGTTGAGCCGGATCTGGGTGCGGAGGAAAAGTATAAGCCATTATGTTGGTTATGTTGGGATGAAAATTAAAAACGATTATAAGTAAGATTTTTTATAATAAATTATAAATGTCTATTCTTTCTATAACTACAAAAAAAGTTTTACCAGTATATATTAATCGTCTAATCAACTATCAAGAGGCATTGAATAATACCGCTGTAACTTTCCCAGGTCTTATCTTTACAAAAACATACAACAGTGTAGATACGAATCCTAAAACGGTGCATATGTCAATTGTTTCAATATCTGAATGGGATTCGAGAGAATCCATGGATAATTGGGAAAAATCAGTTGTTAAATCGAGTATTTACAATGATTACTGGAGACAACATGATTTTCAACTATTATCCCATAATAGTATTTTACATAGAATAAAATTTTCAAATATTCCATTATTATGAACTGGTTAAAATAGGATATTTTACTGAAAGAAAATTAAGACTCGAAATACTCGCGTATAATTTTATCACTTTTCTATAATTTTTAGTTATAGAAATTAATTTATATAATCACACTTAGTAACATACTCGACGTCTTCCATAGACCATTCATTTTTTTGAATTCTCTTAGGTCAAAAAATTAGCGAATACCCATCATTCTTCTCATTTCATATGCCAACATTTTGTCTGAACACTGATTAAGTTGTGGTATTTTTTCCATTATTTCTGAACGTTTAATAGAAGTTTCTTCTTTCTTTTCGTCCTCGATCGTTACCTCAATTTTTTCCGATCTCACTATTTTACGAGATTCATTATCCATATTATTATTATTAATACTTATCGTATTACCATATTGTTCCGGTACACTGATCCCTTCATTTTTCGCATATATTAAAAATTTTTTATAAGAACCAGAAGGTAATAACGGAGCTGACATAAACAACTCTTCGTACTTTGTTTCCAACCAATCCATATAAGAGGTTGGTGAAATACGATCCTTTCTATACAATCCTAATTGACGTCTAACATTCGATTCTATACTTGTGTATCTTGCAGCCGCTGATTTATTAGCGTTGCTAACCTCATCAAATTTTCCAAATCTAACAGTTGCAATAAGTATACCCGAAATAAAACCAAGAAGTATACTAGTAACTGAAATTGTGGGGTTGTCAGTTAATCCAAAAGCCAAGCCAATACTTGTTATAACACTTGCAATTGGCCCAATAAATATACCAGTTCCCATTAGACATTGATGTTTTTTTCTGGCTCTCTGAGCCTGCCATATATGCATAAGTTTGTAACCTTGTGCTGACTGACCAATACATTGAACCGCCTCTTCCAATTTAGAGTTCCAATCACTTGTTTCTTCTTCCATTATATCTTCCATTTTACTTTAATAAATATATTTTACTATTAATAAATGAACTACAAAACTTTAGAATCAGTTTGGAGTAATAACCCAACAGATAATTTTCAAGTTACACCGGCAAAGCTGTGTGAAGGTGGAACATACATGACTAATGGAGGTCCTAATGAAAAAATGTGTCAAAAAATGTGGAGTACAAAAGATGGTAAATCTGAAATTTCCAAATACAACTGTGTTGAAGGTAAATATAATGGAAGACCTGTACACTTCGAGTTTACGCCAATGTCCAGCCCACTTTGGAGAAATGAGATGTGCAACCCTCCTATTTTGTCTAAGAATAGTCCAAAAGTATTATAAATAAAATTGATTTGTTTCAAATCTTACCATAAATTAAAACAAATCATGCCATTTACACAAGAACAATTTATTAATCATTACAACACAAAACGCCCAGAAACCGGTATTTCATGTCAACATGATGCGCAATTTGCACTGAATAAATTGACGGAAATTAAAAATAATATAATTAGACTTTCTCCCGAACAGAAAGTTCAGCTAGAAAAACTCGCAAATAAAAGTGACGAAGTTGATTGGACTTCTTATTGTACTGTACTTTCACCTGATCAACTTTATTATGTTGGTTGGTAATTTTTTCCAATCAACAATATATTGATACTAATATTAGTATCAATAAAAAATCATTAACAGTTAATTTATTCTTAGTATTTAACAATTCATGTATTATCCTCTCGGACTTTTTTTTTTGACATTTATTACAAGTACCAATAATAAAATGATTATGATTATTTTATTATTGGTACTTGTATTCTTAATAGGATTTTTTACACTAAATAGTTATATGGACTCATTTTCAGTTCCATTATACAATGGTCTAATTTTATTTGATATTGACGGTACTCTGACAACAGGAACAGAAAATGAAAAGGTTGTACAGTACTATATTGATAAAGGTTATGCCGTTGGTATAGCTACAGCCGGAGCGATATATAGTCCGAAAAATTTACTCGGTTACGATTGGATGCCAAGAAATTTGTATGATTGGATGAAAGCCAATAAGTTTAATACTTTCAATAATGTAGGTAGTTATATATTGAAAGGTAAATATGACCCGGAATCTTACTCGAAAAGCATGTCATTAAAACCTTCAAGTGTTTTTTGGCCGGGTTGGTCCAAAGGTATGGCTATGGAGAGTACAGGTAAGTTGTACGAAACAACTAATATAATTTTATTTGACAACGATCCTTCATATATAGATGGTGTACATAAATATAACAAAAATCTGAGAGTAATATGCGCTGGATATCCATGCGGTACTGACACACTTAGCATGAAATCCATACCAAAATAGATACAAGATTTTTTTCTATAATTTAACCACCTTATCGAACGTTCCGGAAATTACTTGATGTGCTATAATAAGGACAAGCTTACCACTGAAGTTATCACGAATTGCGTCGAAAACAACACCTGTCATATCCTGATCCAAACTTGCAGTGCATTCGTCTAACATCAGCAAAGGGGTGTTGAACATTTCAGCCAAAGCAAGAGTATATGCAAGGACAACTCGTGATAATTCACCCCCGCTAAGCATGTGCATATCACATTCCATTCCTTTGTACTCAATTTGTACACTGATAGATGGTTTGACTGTTTTATTAGTTGTTTTAAACGGTGTGAGTTGCACTGATATTGGATTGTCTGGAAAGAAAGCGTCCAGATAAGTTCTAGCGTGAGTATTTATAATATCAATAATATTTAACAGAACTAAACTCTCAGCTTCCAATATTTTCTGCTTCAATGTCATCATCGCTCCATATTTTTTTCGATCTTCCTTCTCTTTTGAATGAAGATCATCTGATTGTGACACAAGTTTTTTATATGACTTAAATGTTTCCTGATATCTCTGCCATTCCTCTATTTTTTCTATATTAATTATGTGATCTTTTCGTTTAACAGTTAATTTGTTTATCTCGTCCTTATATTTTTTTTCATATGTTTCAATATGTTTCACACTTCGTACCTTTCCATACTTCCCAATATGAACTTTGCTCTTTTTACTCACATCTTCTACTGTAGAAATTAGCTCTTCCTCCATTCTTTTGATATCTTTGGACAAGTTTCTCATTCTGATTTTGTCATCCTTCTCTTTATCTATCAACTTTGTCAGAAGCTCTCTATCCTCTATTTCCAATGATTCACCAACTCTGGACTCTCCTTCGATTTTATCAAGTTTTCCACGTAATTGGTCCACTTTCTTTTTAAAAATCTCACAAGATGATGATAGTTCACCTCTCTCAATTTTAATTTTTAATTTCTCAAGTTTTCTGCTTATTTCTCTTTGAGTCACCTTATAGTCAAGTAGATACTCTAGATCACTCTCCAGTTCTTCAAGAATTGGTCTTTCCTCATAATGTTTAAGTATATCATTTATCTGTACTTCTGTTTCCTCTCTGTCTGTCATTCTGTGATCGTATTCGGAACGGTCATTATTAAGTTTTTTCAGATCAAATGTAATAATCTCTATGTCATCGCGAACAGAATCTAAGTCACCAGATACAGTTTGTATGTCATCATCACACTTGTGTAGGATTTTTCCTTTCATTTTCAACAAGGAAGAACATGATGGACATTTATAAGTATTTTGCGCAGCTTCCAGAGCATTATAATCTTTTCTTCTTTTCTCTAGTAAAATCTCTTTTGCTTTTATTTTATCAGTTAATTCATCTATATTAATCAGTTCAGGTCCTCTTCTATTACTCTCCAACTGATCTAAAATTTGACAGTCACTAATTACAGATTTAGTATCTGAGATTGTTGATATCAATTCTTTGATATTATATTCTTTATATAAACAGTTGCCCAATTCTGTTAGCTGGTCATTCATATCTTTTGTCTCATCTTCTGTTATTTTTTCCAATTCTAACAAAGTTTTAGCATATCTGGTGCGTAGATCGTAAAAATCATTTCTGGCATTGACAGTTGTTAGCATTGTCTGATAATGCTCTAGAAGATTTCCTGTAGAAGATGTAGACAATTCATTTTTTCGTTCTAAAATTTTCTCTTCAAGATCGGATATACGATTCTGAAGAGAAGACGTATTTGCATCTAGAACCTTTGTATCCATCAACTCTGTTTGGACCCTTTCCAATTTACGAACCTCTTTCTTAATCAGTACATTGGAATTTTTGAACCGAATATTCTCATTTTTAATAACTTTCTCTCTCTGTTTACTGTTACACTTTATTGGAAATTCCACTATTTCTGGTTTTTTAGTTTCTGATAAAATTTGAGTAATCATGTTGATCTGTGATGTTACTCTTGTAAGTTCGTCCCTGGCACTTAACATTTCGATTTTTAACCTCTTTTTTATATCACTGATTTGAACATCACGACAAGAGAATTTTTCCAACATTTCCAGTTTATCATTTGGACTTTTTAATATAAAGCTAGATAGGTTGCTTTGCTGTATATAACCACTTGTTTTGTACGTATTTCCAAAATAACTATTTATCATTTCCTGAGCTTCTTGATCCTCGTGAGTATCATTTAATACCAATCTATTTGGTCTTTTTGTCCTCACTATATTTAGTTTGTCGAATTCAAGTTCTACCCGGGTAGATGTTTTACCGTAAGCTTGTAGCTTATTACCAGTTCCGAATAATGCAAAGAATACTCCACGCAATATTGAAGTTTTACCGGTTCCGCTGGGACCAGATATAAGTGTTAGGCCTTCTGTTCCGAAATCAAAAGTTGTATCGCTATAACAAAGAAAATTAATAAGTCTTATCTTCATGTTTTTTTTTATTAATCTTGGAGTCCTTATATGAAATCAAAATTATATTTAAGGAGAACATGTTGATAACGTAAAGAATGTTAACATACGAAAATTATACAAAAGATCGCATTGCAATCAGAGGTGATAAAAAACATCACGATGTTTTAAAGGAGTTGGGAGCTCGTTTAAATTCGCGTATGCGCGGAGGACCAGGATGGATAATTCATTCCGACAAGGAAAATAAACTAAAAAAACTTATAACAAATATTCTCAATACTGAGAAGTTGGAGAAAATGGAATTAAATAGTAAATCAACACATAAACAAACTAAATACCATCGCGAGGAAAGTGGTGAGGAAAGTGGTGAGGAAAGTGGTGAGGAAAGTGGTGAGGAAAGTGGTGAGGAAAGTGGTGATGGGATTAGACTTGAAGAAATTATAAAATTGGAGAAAATGGAATTAAATAGTAAATCAACAAATAAACAAACGAAATACCATTGCGATGAAAGTGATGAGGATCAAGAGAGTGATGAGGATCAAGAGAGAGATGAGGATCAAGAGAGAGATGAGGATCAAGAGAGAGATGAGGATCAAGAGAGAGATGAGGATCAAGAGAGAGATGAGGATCAAGAGAGACTTGAGGAGTTTAGACTTGAGGATCANGNNAGACTTGAGGAGGTTAGACTTGAGGAGGTTAGACTTGAGGAGGTTAGACTTGAGGAGGTTAGACTTGAGGAGGTTAGACTTGAGGAGGTTAGAAAATTGGATGATGAAAGAGTTATCAAACGAAAATTGAAACATGATATTCAAAGACGTCAGCATGAAAAAGATGTTAAACGTGCGAAACAGTCAAAAAAGAAGTATAAAATAAAAAAGACAAATCAATCACGTGATATTCTTACAAAATACAGAGATTTTGGAAGAAATCCTGATGTATTTAAAAAATTGAGATCTTCTTCGCCAATGCACTACTCTTCCTCGGAGTCGGGATCGGAGTCTTCTGATGATTTTCCAAGTCCAGATACACCAAAAAACAACAGAACGCAAAGAAAACTAGAACAGAGAATATATGACCTTGAGAGATCGTTAAAGGAGTTGAAACTTAAGAATCGTAAACTTAAGGCTGCCTATCACAGAAAACACAATTAATACAGTATTTCTTCACATTTTTGATTTAGAATAATTTTTCTCAGATATAAAATAATATTTATTAAGAAAAAAATATTTATTAAGAATAAAATATGAATTTAAGAATAAAATTTTTATATCTGATTTTATTCTTAATAATATCAATCCTTTTTCTGTTAGCTCTTAGATATTTTAATAAAACACTCGTTAGGTTGGGAGTATTTTTTGGACTTCTTTTTGGACTTCTAATTCTGAATTGGCTGTATCCATCTCCAGAGCAGGTGTATATATCTTATTCATTGGGTATGGCAATTGGTACTATAGTTTATATGATCTTGTACCATAAATATAAGTAAATAGTACCACTCTCTTCCCATTCCTTATTATTTACGATATTACACATCTATCGCAACTTCTCATAATATCCTTAATATTTATATAATTAACTTGTATCTCTGGTGTTTCAAGAATTATTTCTTCATTTGGGGACAATGAAAGTATAGTGTCTAATAGTTGGTCAATACCTGTATTATCCTTAGCACTTACTGTAATATGCGGCGCTCCTATTTCAGTTGCAAAATTTATACCAGGTTTTATATATCTTTCGCTCTTATCTGACTTGTTACCGACCACAATAGATTGTATATCATTAATTTTATGATCATTGTATTTATTATATATATCACGAAGTTCTCTAATAGAACCAAGTCTAGACATGTCATATACATAAACCAGAATATCCGAACCTCTGACATATGAATATGTTATGCTTTGAAAATTTGGGTCTCCGGCGAGATCCCATATATTAATTTTGGTACCAAACATTGGTAAGTGCTTGATAAAAAAGTCTACACCGATAGTGCTGACATATTCTGGATAAGGTTCTTTATCAGATAAACGAGAACCAATGCTGGATTTACCAACCGCACTGCTACCGCATACTGAAACTTTAAGAACCCTTTTTATACTCATTTATCAATACGAATTATAATCTTTTAACCTAAAGATTATAATTCGTATTGATAAATTATGTTAACAAATGATACTATAAACTTTGGAAAATATAATGGTAAAACATTAGGTCATGTTTTGAAAGACAGAAAGTATTGCATGTGGTTGAAAGGAGAAGAGTGGTTTCGAGAGAGTCATACTTATTTGTTCAATAGAATAAATGAATATAAACCGAGATCTTACTTTGTTTCTCCAACAACGGAATGTACAGACTTTCTTTCCGATTACGAGTTCTTCAATCTTAAGAAGATTGAGGATGTGGAGTTACCATTAACAGAGTCTGAAAAAAGTTGTTATTCTTACTATCTAGAAATGATAGAAGGATTGAAAAACAGTATATACATTAGGTTAGAGGACGATGATGAAAATCCATATGATATTAAAGCACCTGTAAGATGGTTAAAAAAATTTGAGAAGGTATATGGTATTCCAAGGGTAGAATTCAAAGAGTTTCTAGCTTCGTATGACCTCATTAATATTCCTTATATTGTTGAGAGAATTAAGAAGGAGGGAGGAATAGAGTACAAAGGTGCTCAATCATTTCTGATAGCTAAAGAGCGATCTTTGAAACAGGAAAAATGGTGGGAAACCATACTAAAGAAGAAATACGGAGAGTCTCTGACAGTACAGTATGTATTTGAAAAATGCATCTTTGATTTTCTCAATATAGACACTCATACTATTTTTGAATGTAAACTTGGTCTGAAGGATTTTTGCGAGGACCAGCATAGAAAGTATAAATTGGTACTTGAAAAATATCGTATTGTGTATCTTATTTCTAAAGATTGCGTGATAGATATGGAACAGCGAAAAATCTTTACCACCAAACTTGATAAATACGAGAAATACTTTATAAATATATCTAAACCAAGCTATCTCGATCTTCTAATCATTGATCAAAAATTTGAAACTGTTGTGGTTGAAGATTTAACAGTTCTGTTTGGAACATAACAGAATTATGTCTCGTTCCATTGACATTCTTGACATTTCATTGAATTTATTTCTGGAATCTTGAGATTTTTTTCTTTCATTGAATTATGTATCTGTGGAGTTGGGACAGCAACAATCTCACATTTAATACATGGGATATAATCTGTCATAGATCTAACAGAAAATCCAGATTGTGTAAAACATTCTATAAACATTCTAAGCAATTTATGATCGTCGCTCATTGATAACTCACGAACAATTAATATTTGAGAAGGGTTTATTCCTATTTTCTTACATAAAATAATCCAGTTATTATTAAGATGTGGATACCCGTCACAAAATCTTGATAGAGTAGTTATAATCCAGTCAGGAAAGGTTCGTTTAACCAAGTTATTTACTTCACCCATTGTTTTCATCTCCTTGAGTTCTTTTACAATTTCTTCCATGTTGGAAGGATCTTGATAAGTAGTCATTTAATATGTTTTTTTTATTACTTTAAATAAACTCATGAGTTCGCTACCTACAAAATATGATATTTGTGGTAATTGGAAGAAGTATTCTGACTCTTTGAAGTTAGGATGGTGGTATCCATGTTATAGTTGTAATCATTTAACTGCTAGAGTATTTACACATAAAGCTTATAATCTATGGATTTGCAAAGACTGTATTCCCAGTCATGATATCTTATATATTGAATCAGTTATATTACTACTCTCATCACCAGAGCGTTGATTTAAAAATGTCATTTTTTTTTGTTTTCAATAAAAAAATAATTTTATCTTCTTGAGTACTAATAAAATGTCAGCAGGTAGTATTTCTCTAGAATCCTCTATTCGCACTTGTAAAGTCGTTACCGGATGGGCCGATAAGGTTCAATCTGCGCGATTTCAAGACCCAAATTCTCAGATATGTCTGATGTGGAACGGACAAAATAGTAAAGGTCAGCGTGTCAATCCAGATTCATTTATGACTAAATCGGCGGGATGTAACAGCGCTCTTGACAGAGTAGCAGTTGAAAATTCAGTTGTTCGCCCTCAATATATGGAATATATCACTCTTAATGCGGGTGGTATTAATCTCGGGTATCCAAATTTACCACAAGAACAAGTAACTCGATCATCCAATGATTTGAAAAATGAACTGACTCATACTGGTCAGTTTGGTTATGGTGGTGGTTTTTCACAGACATACCCAGGTTGTGCAGGATTTGGATCCAAAGGTAAAAGTTCTTACGAAGAGACCTATCCAACTCGTGAAGCTTACGCACAAGCAAACACTCAAAGTCGAAATCAACAAGCTATTAACAATGGTTACCAAGCTCAGCAAAATCGTTGTAATTCCGGTTTCTAATTCTAAATTTCTAATTCTAAATTTCTAATTCTAAATTTCTAATACAATTAAAAGTATTAAAACAAATTAGATGTTAAAGGGGAATTACTCTGATACTAAACAGGTTTATAGATTAGTCAGCTTTATTTCAAATAATCATGAATCTTACATTGAAACAACTGAATAAGCTTATCACAGCCTTTCTCACCGAGAATGAATCTGAAAATCTCTGCCAAAAATGGATGGACGGTAGTAACCAAAAGCTAGCGCGCAGCCTAGTTAACAAAAGTAATAAACCGAAGAAGGACCCAAATGCACCAAAAAGAGGCAAATCTTCATACTTGTTTTTCTGCGACGAACGTAGATCAAAAGTTCAGGGAGAACTCAAAGACGGTTCCAAAGCTACAGACGTAACACGTGAATTAGGAGTCCAGTGGAATAAACTCAAGACAAGTAAAAAGCCAGCAGATAAAAAGCTTATGACTAAGTATATCGGCCTTGCAAAGGCCGATAAGGATCGCTATGACATTGACAAAGCTGCCTACGTTCCACCGGTGGCTATTTTTGCTGAAACAAGTTCAGATGAAACCAAAACCAAAACCAAAACCAAAACCAAAACCAAAGTTGGCCCTGCGCGTTCCAAATCTTCATATCTTTTCTTCTGCTCAGAAAACAGGTCAGTTGTCAAGTCCGAATTACCAGATGGTACAAAAAATACCGATATTACTCGTGAACTAGGTAAGCGTTGGAATGTTCTCAAGGCCGATGGTAAAACTACCAAATTCGACAAACTTGCAGCTGCAGATAAGGAGAGATATCAAACAGAAAAATCTGCATATGACAATCTCGTCAGTGTCGTCAGTGACGACGTCAGTGACGACGTCAGTGACGAGATTGTAGAGGAAGTGAAAAAAGCTCCAAAAAAGGGTGCGAAAAAGCTCAAAAAAAAAGCGTAAA
>JGI20154J14316_10002993_pt1 | contig 13779 bp, 9 predicted proteins | sample COG_04_FD_14316 | JGI IMG/M metagenome (IMG submission 14316) | reverse complement strand
CAATGGCATTTCTTTACGTCCTGTTTTAGTGGTTATTAAAATAACCCCATTGGCAGCTCGTACTCCATAAATACCTGCTGTCGCATCTTTAAGGATGTTCATGCTTTCAATGTCGTTCGGGTTTATGACACTCAGGTCTTCCACAACATTTCCATCTACTAATATTAATGGACGACTATCTCCGTTAGTGGACACTCCTCTAATACTAATAGTAGAACCACCTCCAGGCGTTCCTGAATTTGTTGTAATGTTTACCCCAGCCACTTGCCCTTGTAAGGCTTGTTCTGGCCTTACTGGATTTAGTTTCTCAATTGTTTCAGAACTAACAACTGATACTGCTCCTGTAATTTCTTTCTTTCTTTGAGAACCATATCCAATTACAATAATTTCATCTAGTTGTGCATTGTCTTCTTCTAAAGACACGGCCATGTTTGACGATGCCAATAATTCTTTAGTCACAAAACCTATATAGGTAAAGACTAAAGTTGAATTTGGTTGTACGTTTGAGATGGTAAAGTTTCCATCAAAATCAGATACAGCTCCAGTGCTTGTATCTTTTACTATAATGTTGACACCTATAAGAGGAAGGCCATCAGCACTAGATGTGACTGTACCACTCACTGAAGTGTTTTGGGCCGTTGCTGTAAAAGCAAACGCCAAAGTCATCAGTGCGGAATAAACTATTTTTTTCATAAATAATTGGTTGTTTTGATTTCATGTAAAGTTAAAACAACCAACAACATTATTTGTTTAAATATTCTAAACAAAAGCTATACACTATGAAAAAACATTAAAAATTTTAATGTTACAGGTTAAAATTACTGTTTAAATAAAAGTAAAAAAAAATAAACAAAAAATATTTTACCTAAATGTATGGTATATGTATAGGTAAAAACCCTATTTGTAGAGGATGTTATATTTCTAAAATATAATTTGTTAAGCTAGATTCATGAGGTAAATCCATTTTTTTGCGCAAACGATATCGCTTGACTTCTACACTTCTCGGAGAAATATTGAGTAGAGGCGCAATTTCTTTTGATGATAAATTTAGACGAAGGTAAGCACACAAGCGAAGGTCGTTAGGAGTAAGGATTGGATGCTTCTCTTTAATAAGTTTCAAGAAGTCTTTATCTGCATTGTTAAAGGCTTCTTCAAATAACTTCCAGTCATCAGTATTGTTTAAGTTTTTATCGATTATTTTGATGACTTTCTTTATGTCCTGTTTGTTGTCTTTTTCCTTTAATTCACTTTTGATGCTATTCAAAAATTCATTCTTCTTAATCAAACTCATTGTAGATACTGCCAGCTCACGATTTTTACTTTCAATATCTAGTTTTAATTTCTCGTTTGTTAACTGCATAAACTTTTGAGAAGTTTCGAGTTCCTTAAGTGCGAGTTGTTCTTGAGATTTTTGCAGAAGTTGTTGCTGCTGTTTCCTGTAATATCTTTTGTAAATATTATGGACAAGGACCCATAAAATAATAAAAAGCAAGACGTATAGGGTGATGGCAATGTTTGAAAGGTGCCACGGACGATTGATTACAAAATGATAGGATGCGGTGTTTATGGTTTCTGTATTACCAATTTTTCCTTTTACCATAAACTCATAGCTGCCAAAGGGTAGGTTTTCAAACACTTGAAGAGATTCCTTTTGCCAAGAAGACCAATCATCTGACCAGCCTACTAATTTATATGAATATTTTTTACTAACGATGTTATCGTAGTGTGGGATACTATAGTCAATGTAAATGTTATTGTTTTCCGAATCTAAGCGCATTGGAGCTTCAAGATCTAAACGGATTTTATCTCCGTTGATTTTGCTCGCCTCAATAGAGTTGATTTTTAAATTATAGACATGGTTTGGTTTTTGGGTATTTGAATTGAAAATGAAATAGCCATATGAAGAGCCTAGAAGATACTCATTTGTGCCTATTTTTGTTAGGTTTTCAAAACCAGAAACTACATTTTTAAAATTGGATATTGCTACTGGAATGACTTCTACTTTTGGGGTTTTGGTAACACTTCCCACGCTAATAATTAAAATATTATCGTCTGCAAAGCACCATTTAAATCCATCCGAATCTTTGACATCCATAATGGTTGTCATGAGGTCAAAGTCCTTTAGCACTTTACCAAAAGCTTCAGATTTGGTAAATTCTTTATTAGTAGGGTTATAATTATAAACGCCTTCAGAAGAGGTGTAGAAATAACTTTTTGAAAATTTAATAAAATTAGATCCTTTACCCTTAGGGATGGATGTAACATTTAAAACTTTGGAAGCTGCTGTTAAATTCTCATTTAATGTGAGCTCATAAAGCCCTCTTAATTCATGATTCACAAAGATTTGATCTCCAATAAGGTGATAAAAACGACTGGAGATATTGAACCCATTAATTTTATTTCTATAACGCCATCGCCCTTGCACTTTTTCCAAAATGCTTAAGCCATTATAATTCCCTTGTAATATTATGTTAGGGCTGTTGGTTAAAGGCTTAAAATCCCAAGTTCCAGGAGATTGATCAATACTGTACTGTAGTTTATGATTCTTAATTAATAAAGTACCGCGATCATGACCACAGAAAACTTGGTCATCAATGACTTTAAGATTCCATACTTGTCCATTTGTACCTTCGATAAATGAAAAATCTGAGTCGGTATCTCTACGTTTATAAAACAAGCCTTGATTTGTTCCTAGGTATAAATAGTCCTCGAAAACTACAGACGTATATACAGTGCCAATGGCTCCTTTTTTATCGTTATAAACAACAAACTGAGACGACAAATTTATATGACTGATGCCAATGTCAAGACCTAGCCACAGGTTGTTTTGATAATCCTCAAAAACGGATAATACGGTATTATTACTTAGTCCCTTTTCAAAATTAAGATCATATTTAAGCTTACCTTGGGGGTTGAGGTGATAGAGTCCTTTTGAAACTGTACCTATAACAATACTGTCATCGCTTAATTTAGTTGCGCTGTAAATTGTGATTGAATTTAAATCCACTTTGGCGTCTATTTTCCATGGGCTAAGTTTCTTATCCTCTAAAAAATAAAAACCATTGGATGCCGTCATGATTAGAAGTCGATCATTGATTTTAACCACTCCAATTAGACTATTAGAAGCCACCCTTGGGTCATCACTAACAAGCTCTACATTACCATCGATTATTTTATAAACACCTTTATTTAATTTATTGAAGAACAGGACTCCGTTGACCTCAAAAATATTGGAGATTATATGGTCCGATTCTATAAAAGTAGTGTCTTTTGTAAGTTCGTTAACAAGATAAATCCTGGAAAGCGATTGGAAAATTAGCCAATTATCTAACTTAATAATGTTCCAAAATTGTTCATCCTCAGCCAATTCGATATCGAATTTTTGAACTAATGAGGTGTATTCTAAAATGCTTTTTTTATTTCTTTTCCAAACACCAAAATCCATATAGCTTCCGGTGTAAATCAAGTCACCTATGGCCTTTACGGATCTAACTACAGAGTTGTCAGGGACTGGATGTAATTTCCAATTTGTACCATCGTATTCCAGTAGTCCAGAGTTATTGGCAAAATACATGGTTTGATCTGTAGTCTGAGAAATCCCCCAATTTTGGTTTTGAGCACCATAAGCATCAGGATTGTATGCCATTACAGGCGGGTACTCTTGAGCAAACATCGCCAATGAAGACAGCAGGGTTAAAACGTATCTAATTATTCTCATGATAACATAAAAGGCACAAGGTAGTTAAAATTTAAAATTTTAGCTAATTACAATAGAGGATATCATCAAAAATGCTTTAAAACACAACTAATGAACTCAAAAGGAAATTACTTAATATTCAGGAAAGAGACTAAATCTTCTTTTCGGCGTTTAGCAACTGGAAGAACAAGGTTTCCAACAAGTTCACAATTACTTCCATCGGCGTTATTAATATTTACGATATACTTAAGGTTTATCAAATATTTTTTATGGATTCTGAAAAAATAATTTGGAGCTAATATTTTGTCGTATTCTCCTAAATTTTTGGACACAAATGAAGTGGTTTGATCCATAAGATGAATTATGGTGTATCTACCATCTGATTCAAAATATAAGATATCATCTATCTTAATAAAATCAATTTTTTTTGTAGACGGAATTGCAATAAAATTGTAATCCGAGGTTTTGGTAGCAATCGAATTTTTTACGGATTCTAGTTGGGGAGCAGAAGTGAAAAGTTTTTTGCTAATATTGTCTTCAACCGATTTTACAGTTGTTATCAAGTCTTTTGGATCTATGGGTTTTAAAAGAAAATCAATCGCATTAAACTTAAAGGCTGTTATTGCATACTCTTGGAAAGCTGTAATAAAAACAACTAAGTAGTTTTCATACTTTATCCCTTCTAGAACATCAAAGCCAGTGCCATCTTGCAATACAATATCTAAGAAAATTAGTTTTGGCTCTAACTTATTGATATTTTTGATGGCGTCTTTAACCGTAGTTGTAATAGCCACAACTTCAAGTGATGGACAAAATTTGTCTAAATAAATACTTAGTAATTCGTTGTTTTTGGGTTCGTCGTCGACGAGAATAGTGCTGATTTTTGACATAATAAATATGATTTATTAAAGGGTAATAGGGCATTAAAAAAATTAAGCTAAAAATTAATTATTTAACATCTATTGTTCCCTATAACAAGTAGGTTCACTTACAAACATAGGGAAATTATATACAATATAACATAAATTATCATAATAAGAGTGAATTCGTTTGTGCTTTAAAAAGAATTATGTAGGTTTATCATCTATTGTTACATAATGAATATTTCAATTAAATTTATAAGATTACTTTGGATAACAGCAAGCATTTTAGTGTTTAGCTTGTTTTTTAATTGCTTAAATGCGCAACAACCCTCTGAAAGAGAGCGTTTACTTATAAAAATAGATGCTGTGCGCCAAGTCCAAAACAATGTAAATTCAGACAGTCTATTAACCAGCCTTAGAGAGGAAGCTTGGTCTTTAAAAGAAGACTCATTGTATGTAGAATTAACTTTGTGGCAGATTGAAAGAAGCAGAGAGGATATTGATATTTTTCAGATTACAGATATGTTAGAAGATCTAATGCAGAAAAAATATGAATCCTTAAAAAAATACCCTAGACTTCTACTTCATTGTTATTTAAATCTGGGTAAATTTCATCTATCTCAAAATGACACATCTCTGGCTTTCATGGATCTTGGAATTTACTATTATGAACGCTATTTTGAAATCTTAAAAACAATTACTCTAAACTCTAGTGATCTTGTCGTGCATCAAAATCATCGATTAAGCTATTTAGAAAAAACTAAAAACGATAGTCTTTTTTATTACCTAGAAGCATACAACACTCCAAAACAGGAAGAAAACTTAATATTAGCAAGATGGTACCGGTCTCAAAATAATCATAAAAAAGAACTGTATCATGCAAAAAATAGTGAAGACTCAAACGCCCTATTTATCGCATATAAAAACAATTTAAAGTTTTCAAAAGTTGACAGCCTATTCCCTGTTTTATTGAAGGAATATATAAAGGGGGAAGAATTATTCGATGAACACCTCTTATACCTTAATATGGGGCATCGATACGGACTGGAGCGCCGTTTTTACAAAGCAACTCAGATGTATCTTAAAGCATTACATTATTTTGAGGACAACAAAAAATATAATCAACTTAGCGAATGCCTTAAGGCGATTTCTGATATTAAATCCAAAAGTGGAGATATTGATGCTTTCAAATTTTACAACACTAAATTAAACACTCTCAAGCAACAGGAACTCGAAGAACGATTAGTTATTATTAAAAACTATTTGAATTTCATCAATGACCTCTCTGATTTAGAACTTAAAACAAAAAACAAAGCAGATAACCTAGAGAAAATACAGGCTCTAAATGATTTGAAATATCAAAAAACAGTAACGTCAATAGGGCTTGCATTTTTCCTAGTATTTTCTGTTTTTACATTCTTTTATTTTCAAAGTACAAAAGAAAAAGAGTTTTTGGAATACAAGAACGAAAAGATGAAAATTGATGTTTTACGATCAAAATTTAAACCTCATTTTACATTTAATGCATTATCAGTAATAAATTATTTCATTGCAAAAAAAGATGTTGAAAATGCTTCTTTGGCGCTTACAAAAATGGCGTCATTGTTAAGATCTACACTTGATAATTTGAGTAAAGATTTAGTGTCGTATGAGTCTGAGTATAGCATTTGTGAACACTATATGTATTTGGAACTCTTGAGGTTCTCGGATAAGTTTGAATGTAACTTTAAGGTGCTTAATGATGATGTTATAAAAGAATGGAAAATCCCTCCAGGTATTATTGAACCTTTTTTAGAAAATGCTGTAAATCATGCCTTCAAAGGCGTAAAGAAAAAGGGCCTCATTTACCTAAACCATCATATAAAAGATGAATGCTTAGTGATTACTATTGGAGATAATGGTACTGGGATTGATACAGAAAAATTATATTCTGAAAATATTCACGGATTAAAAATTACAAATGACGTTGTAAACGCAACCTCTAAGCTTTATAAGAATCCTATAGGCTTGGAAATAAAAACAGATGCAGGCACAATTATTACCCTTACTATTCCTCGTTTAAAATCATAAAAAAAGCATTACCCTAATTGGTAATGCTTTTTTTATTTTATATAAATATTACTCAAAAATATCATCAGCTGCTTCTGGTGGCGCTGGTAAAGATAAAGCCTGTGATTTTCTTGGGTTTAAAGTTATGAAAGTTCCTATTGCAGTCAATGCTGCATATTTGCCCATTTTTGAAAGGGCTTCTTTACGAGTGATTTGGTTATTGGTATTGTCTATTTTCTTCATGCTATATGTATGTACGGGTTGAGATTTGCGTGATACCTATATATGTCGGACCACACAGATTATAATAAATAATCAGTTAATTAATGACGAGCTTTGTTGTTTTAGTTTGACTTTTATTATTCAAGTTTACAATGTAAACTCCAGAGCTCATACTGGAAACATCAAATAAATGTTCTGTTTGGGAAGCTTCCAACTGGAAGGTTTCTATAACGCGACCTCTTGTGTCATATAATTTCATAATAGAATCATTTAACAATTGTCCTCGAACTACTAATTGTTTTGAAGACGTTAGAGACAATATTTCAACAGCGTTTAGTGCTGTAGAAGGATTAGACAACGTGTTTGGCGTAGTTCCTAAATAAAAACGTCCAATCCCTGTTATGGATGAAGAAGGCGTAAATGTATAACTTTCTGAAGTTAGTAAGGTTTGTGTATTTAACTCTCTATCCTCTAAATAGAATTTTGTGCCTAAGGGTACATTTAAATTATCAATACTAATAGTTGCTTGCTGACCAGCTGAAACAGTAACATCCAAAGGAATTGTATAATCCGTTGCAGTTAAGTCCTCCGTAGAAAGAACTTGTATGGCCATATTATCTCCCTGAGAATCTTCAACTAAGTGCGTTCCTATAGCAGACCCTAATGACCCAGCATCATAAGTGACATCTAAACCTCGAGTTCCGTTTGCATCAAGAAAGTATAGTGCCGTATCAAAAACATCTGCTCCTTTAGTTAACGTCAACTTAAACGATGAAGGAGTATTTGCTTGACGGCCTTGAAGAAAATTATCTCGAGCAGTTGTGCTTACGGCTCTCGCTGATTGAGGAAACGTAAAAGTACCTCCAGCAGTACTAGATATTATTATAAATCCTTGTCCTGGAGTAATCAGATCTGGAGATGACACACTGTTAATGACAGTCCATGTTGAAGCATTTGTAGTAGCTGAACCATCATAGCCATAAATAGCAGCATATGTATTGTCAATGGCACTACTATTGCCCAAAGCGTTTACAATTGCTCCCGCATTAATATGGGTAGTAAAAGGGTTTCCTACAAGGTTACTTTCTCTGAATTGTCCAGCACCATAACTAATGGTAACTGGGGCATCTGCTGTTGTAATAGCTCCTGAATAGGCTAAAGTTTGTCCGCCTACAGAGCCTGCGCGATACCCGTTTCCGGCTGTTAGGGTCGTAGCGTCCCCTGCAGCATACTCTATATAAGTCGCATTTGCATTATCAAGTGGCCCATACATCAGGTTTCCAGAAGTAATGGTCCCAGTTGCAATTTTTCCAGTATTAGCGGTAGCAAATGCAGAAAAAGCTTGTCCACTTACAGGTGGTGATACTAAATCTCTTGTAGCAGAAGACCCTGTAAAGTGACGGTACTCTGCATTTCCTGTAGACGTTCCGGCAACATAAAAATCTGAAAAGTCATTAGATACAGAATCCATTATGAGATTGCCGCTAGAGGCGATGCTAACATTACTGGACGCCTGAACGAATGCTGTTGGTGAAATATACATTTCTCCATTAGCAGCGATATTCAAATCTTGAGCAAATATAGATAGGCTAAAGATGGTTGTTAGAATTGAGAGTTGGGGGATAAATTTTTTCATGTGTACATAAATAAATTAAAATTGTAAGCTCAAAAATATGTTACTAACTTCGATCAACCTATTGCTGTGTAACAAACGGCATTTTAGCGTAACAAACGGCGTTTTGGCGTAATAAACGGTTGTGTTATACGCTATTTTTATACATTAAATCACGTCTTTTGGAAATCCATGAAATCAGATAAATAAAAGAGGATAAAAATAACATTATAAAAAAATGTTTGGTAATATCCCATGAGTTTAAAGCCAGGGCAATCCCTGTGATGACAAGGGTGTAAATCACGACTAACAATGTGCTTTCGATATGAGATAATTTTAGATTTGTAAGATGGTGATGCAAATGGTTTCGATCAGGGCGAAATGGGCTTTTACCTTGCATCAATCGGATACAAAATACACGGATGGTATCTAATAATGGAAAACTTATTAATGCCAATACAATTACACTTGAATTATTAATAAAGTAGCCTGTCTCTCCAACAAAGTTAATCCCATTAGTGATTGTAATAACCGAGAAAACGCCAAAGGCAATAATCACACCTAAGCTCATGGAACCATTATCCCCTAAAAATAGTCGTTTTTTGAAATTAAATATTAAGAATGACACTAAGGCACCTGAATAACAAATCATAATCACTGACTGAATGACTAAATCATTTAAATAGAAAAAAACACCAAAGTAGGAAGTGCTAATTAGTCCTACAGAAGCTGATAGTCCATCAATTCCGTCAATTAGATTAAATGCATTCACAACGACCACAAATACAAACACGGAAAATATATAACTAAAAATAGTAGGCAGCTCATAAATCCCAAAAAGTCCATCAAAGGTATCAATTCGGATTTCGCATGAAATAATAACAAAGAGTGCTGTGATAATTTGAAAAATTACTTTTTCTAACGGCCCCACTTCTAGTATGTCATCTTTAAGTCCAAAAAACACCATCAAAGAAACAGCGCTACACAAACCAAAAACTATTTTGAAATTCAAATCTGAATCGGGAAAATTATACAAAAATAAGCTTGTCAGTCCTAATGTAAATACAACACTAATAAATATACTAACCCCTCCTAAAATGGGGGTAGATTTTAAATGTTTTTTTCTAAAATTTGGATGATCCACTAATTGAAAACGGTGTGCAAACCTAATAGCCTGAGGAATTAGCCATTGTGCAATAAAAAAAGCTAATACAAATACAAAAATGCATAAGTAAAAACTAGGCATTTCGCCAGTTGATGTTGACAATAATGGGTCTAAAAACGATAGATGAAATAGGTCGTTAAATCCATTTACACTAGTTGCTAGAGAAATAAAAAAAGTAATGAATCCATTCATACACAAAACATTAAGTAGGTTAAGTTTTTTTTCGAAATAACAAAACGCTACACAAATCCTAGTAATAGTGGAACTTGTATAGCGTTCAATTAATTCATGAGGTTTGGTAGAAAGGGTGTGTCTGTATTATTCTTTTATTCTGATAACCTCTACTCGTCGGTTTAACCTTCTTCCTTCAATTGTCGAATTAGAAGCTACTGGCTTCGATTCTCCAAAAAACTCAACGACAAGACTATTAGATGGAATCCCTTTACTGACTAAATAATCACGAACTGTAATGGCTCTGTTTTTGGACAATTTAGCATTGTATTCAGATGGGCCTTTACTGTCGGTATGTCCTTCAATTTTAAAAACAGCCTCAGGATGTTGTTTCAATATTTCAATCATCTCCCCTAAGACTATAAAAGTTTCATCTTTTATAATTGAACTAGAGGTCTTAAATAATATGTTTTTTGAAAGTATATTTAGTTCTGAATCTCTGTCTCCTATCATTACTTCTTTAAACGGACATCCATTATTAGATGCAATTCCTGAAACATTTGGACATTTATCAGCAGCATCAACAATACCATCATTATCACTGTCAGGAAGTGGACAACCATTATTTGTTGGTAATCCTTTTATTTTTGGGCAGTTATCTGCTGAATCGACTACACCATCTCCATCCGTATCAGCTTCCACTTTTGGACAACCATTACTACTAGTAGCATATGTATCTGGACAATTGTCAAGAGTGTCGATTACACCATCACCATCACGATCACTAGGTTCTTCTGGGCAACCATTGTTTGCAGCGACTCCTGGAACATTTGGGCAGTCATCAACACTGTTTTTAACACCATCATTATCATCATCGTTATTAATAAATCTATACATTAATGACGCAGAATACTGAAAGTGATTTGTGCCGTATAAGTTGTCATTATGATTTAAATGCCATTTTCCAGTACCGTGAAGATTCAAACCAAATTGATCTGTAAACCAGATGTTAGCACCAGGACCAGCGTTAAGAGTTACACCAGCATTGTCAGCTATGTAAGCTACTCCTACGCCGCCATGAAGGTAAAATTCTAACCAATCTTTATCATCAAACCAACGAATGGCTTCATCATAATAAAATTTGAAATCTAAATCTATAGCTAAGTAATCCTGATCTGTATTAACAATAATACCATCGATATTGCCTTCATTAGCTTCCCATCTATTGGTGCTCCAAATTGCGCCTAAACTAAACCATCTGCTAAATCTATATTCTAGCTCAACATTATAGTTATTTGAAAATGCCATTTGATCAAAGTCATTTATGGCTGTAAAAGGATCATTGTCACCTGAACTATCAACTAGGTTTACTCCTAATTTTAAAATTAGTGTTCTATGGAGGTCATTAATAGAATCATTTGACGATTGTTGAGCTTGTGTTGCTACAAGTCCTCCAATAAAAAATAAAAGTAGTATAAATTTTTTCATGTTAAGTTTGGGGTTTAATAGAGTATTATTTATCTTGAATTAAGTGTATTTATATTTTAAGAACAAATAAAAGACTCATATAAGTAACATACTAATACAATGTAATAATCGGCTATCTGACGTAATAAACGGCTATCTGATGTAATAAACGGATAGCCACTTCGTCGCCTTCAAAATATAAAACCGTTTATGCAGAAATCCTTAGACGAATACACGCTGTGTACCTATGAAAATACTCACGCTTTCAAATGCAATACCACTAGGTCAAAAATTGTTTTTGGACACTTTAGTTAGAAAAAATTAATGCCTTAAAAAATAAATTTAAAATCCAATAGTATAAATTTCAGAAATTAACTTTTCATGAGATTAGTTTACATAAAGTAACCGTCGGAAAAACGCAACAAACAACAGCAACTAAAGACCTACCGTTGCCTGTATCCAAAGTTCGCCATTTCTGAATATTATTAAATTAATTTATTTCTCGCCCTCCCAACAAGCTGTTTCAGTATTATTATAAAAACCCGAGTAGTAATAACCTCATTCGTTTGAATAGTGGTGTTATTGAGTTGGTCTGATTCATATGAAATCGTATACTCGCATACCGTAGTTATGCAACTATACCCAAGTGACCAAACTTCGTTAGAACAATCATTATTGTTATCATCATCGTCTGAACAAGCGAAGGTTAATAACGCGGAGAGTAATAATACATTTATCATAATTAAATTGGCATACAAAATAATTACTCGACGTTTATATCTTTTTGATGCTAATTAAAACCCCGTATTACTCTGTTAAAAAGTAATTACGGATTATTATTGCACACCCCATTGCGCTATTCTCGAAACGAGTTCTGCAATTTCTATCGCTTTTAGTTGAAACAACTAACGGTATTGAAACTCCTTTAAAAGTCAAGAGACAGAGTTTTCATCCCAGACAAAACGAAACGAAAACCGTTTTGCTTGATGACATCGTGGATTCTGTAGAGATTACTGAGGTTGATGTTCAGGTAACTGTACCATCCGTTATCAGAACACTACTTAATATTTAGATAAGGGATAATCTGAATATTATCGTTTAATAATTTTAAATGTTTGCAAATGCATGTGATCATCGTAAAGACTCACTAAATAAGTACCATTTGTAAGTGAAGAAACATCTATTTGCTTGGAATTGGTTTCGATTAGCAATCTACCTTGCAAGTCCACTATTTTTACTGTTGTAATAGCGTCATTATCAATAAACAATGTTGATACTACTGGGTTTGGATAAATCGTGTTTTTTAAATGATATTTTTCAACTGAGGCTGTGTTTAGATCCCTAACAAAACGGACTGAAAAGCCGTTCCTCTTGGGGAAGTTGCTAGTACTAACTAGTTCACTGGTCCTGTCGGCAACGATAGAGCTCCATGCAGTATCCAAACCGAAATCAGTAGAGTTCCAAAAGTATGCCGAACCACCCTCAACATTGAAACTACCAAAAAAATAACGAAAAGAATGAGGGAAGGCATTAAAGCCACTACTATTATTGGTGCTTTGGTCATTTCCTGGAGCACCTTCATCTGGTGATGTATTCCAGCCTGTTGTGGATGCCATCGCTTTGGCTATTTTGTTTCCAGTGGTTGTGTCATCGTAATTGTAGCCATTAGCAATGAGATATTCTTCAAGGATTGTCCACTCGACATCGCTAGGCACGTGCCAACCCTCTGGTGCAAATTCTTTATTAGGGGTACTAGCCTCATTGTCGTTAATACCCATGACCGCATACCAATTATAGAGCTTGCTTTTAGATGGATCATTATTGTAATGACACCAAGCACCTGTGGTGAGGTTTTCCCATGCGATTGGATCAGTAACCTTAGGAATAGGTGTGCCATCACGATACGTCTCCATGGCGGCATTGTCTACAGTCCAAAATTGTGTACCGTAGGCAAGATATTCATAGACATTGCTATCAATGTCTGTAACTGTATTTTGAGCGAACGAAAAGCTTGTAAAAAAACACAAACATAGAAATATTTTTTTCATAAAATTTAAATTGGTTGAACAAAAATATCACTAAAACTAAAAAAACAATTCATAATTACCACATTACATAGTATATCCTATATTATGCACGCTCTTAACTTGAAAAATAATTCTTGTTTAGATCGGCGTTAATGATAAATAAAAAAATCCATTAACAGTAATCCTCTTTTACATAAACAACAATGTTTAACGGGAAAATCAAAAAAGAAAAAATCTGGCATTTTGAATTATCAAAAAAAGGATAAACAGGAAGTTCTCGACGAAAATTTGTAAAGCTTACAAAAACAGATGAGGATTAGCAAGAATTAAACAATTCATATTGTGATAAGCGCATTCACTTAATGGAAAATGAAAATCTCAAAATTCAGACGGCTTTTAGGTTCGATAATGAACTTTTAGAGCTTGTCAGAGAGAAAGCGAAAGCACAGCGAAGAAGTCTCAATAATTATGTTGAGATATTAATGTTAAGGGATGATAGGTAACAT
>JGI20154J14316_10002987_pt1 | contig 13796 bp, 14 predicted proteins | sample COG_04_FD_14316 | JGI IMG/M metagenome (IMG submission 14316) | reverse complement strand
AAGCATTAACAGATGCAAATCTAAGATGCCTTACATATCCAAATCCAGTTGCAACAACATTTGATTTAGACTTTGATACTATTGCAGAGCAGTTTACATTTACTAGAGGCTCTGAAGCTACGTTTGTAAACGCACAAGGGTTAATTGAAAGTACAAATCAGATAGGTCCAGAATTGGTGACTAATGGTGATTTTGCAACAGATAGTGATTGGAGTAAAGTAAATGCTACTATTAGTGATGGTAAAGGTAACTTAGATTCAACGAGTTCAACATCTATATTATTTCAACAAAACGTATTAACAGTTGGTAAAACATATAAAGCAAACTTTGATGTTTCTAATTACAATGGTTTAGGAACTTGTGCTTTAATCAACAGTTCAGGCGGTACTCAATTCGAAATAACATCTAATGGGAATAAAGATTTTTATTTTACACAAGGAGGTAGTTCTGCAAACTTATCTTTTAGAGCAGTAGCAAGTGGTGTTTTCTCAATAGACAACGTTTCAGTAAAAGAAGTAACAACTGCAACTAACACGCCAAGAATAGATTACTCAACTGGTGAAAAAGCATTTTTACTTGAACCGCAGAGTACAAATTTAGTACCTTATTCAGAGGATTTTAGTGATAGTAGTTGGACTCAAAATTTAGAAATAAGTATTGTGAGTGATAGCGGTATATCTCCATCAGGGATATTAAATGCACAAAAGGTAATACCAACTACAAATAATACAAGGCACGGTGTTGGTCGTACAACTCAAGCTATAGTAGGTCATACTTATTCTGTTTTTGCTAAAGCTGATGGTTATGATTGGATATTATTGACAAGTCATATATCGTCAGCGCCCGCAGGAAGAGGTACTTTCTTTGATGTTAAAAATGGAGTAGTAGGGACAATAGGTACCGCTTCTCAAAACGCTACAATAGAAGATGTAGGTAATGGTTGGTACAGATGTTCTATTGATGAAGGCTCTTCACCAAGTTCTATTTTTACAGTCATAGTAGCAGAACAAGACAATGTTGATACGTTTGTAGGAGATGGTAGTAAAGGAGTGTTAGTTTGGGGTGCGCAGAGAGAAGCATTACCCTACGCAACCTCATACATCCCAACCTCTGTAGCAACAGCTACTAGAAATCAAGAATTATGTAACAATGCAACACCAGTTATTAATAGCGAGGAGGGAACATTGTATGCAGAATTTCAAGGGCTTTCATCAAGTGTGGGAAATAAAGTAATTTCATTAAATGATGGAACTAATACTAATGCTTTTTGGCTTTATATTATTTCATCAAGTAATGGGATTAGAATATATGATGGAGCTACAATCGGAACATATTTTTCAGTAAATGCATTTGAAAACAATAAATTTGCATTGGTTTATAATTCAACAAATACAAGGTTATTTATAAATGGTTCTTTAGCTATTACTATTCCTTTTAAATCAATGAGTAATTTAAATAAAATTTCTTTTTCTGATGGAAATGAAGGGCAAAAATTTGAAGGTAATATAAAAGGTTTAAAATATTATCCAAAAGCATTAGCAGACGTACAATTAGAAGATTTAACAACAATATAACTATGAATATTTACAAAACAGTATTTGATACAGAACAACAAGGTAAAGACGTTTTAATACAAAAAGACGTTTGGCAAGAAGTAACAGAAGAAGGTGTTACATCGATGCAGTATATCAACGGGACTAAAGCAGTTGTTAATATCGGTAAAGTGGTAAAAACACCTGGTACTTATGATCCAGATGGAAAAGAAATAACTCCACCTGTATATTACCCAGGATGGGCTTATGATATAATGAGTACAGACGACTTAGACTTTGGCTCAAATGAGGTTTACCCAGGTGATGCTTCAGCGCATCAATTCTATGGATTTCCAAGAAATGCAGAGGTTCCACCACCAATTGAAGAGGAAGAAGTAATTTCAGAATAAATAGTGTAACTATAACAATATAACAATTAAATTAAATAAAATGTCAGAAGTAAAAAAAATAACAGAAGAGCAATTAAAATTAGTTAAAGAAGGTCAATCAAAAATTAATGCAATATTATTAGAGATTGGTTTTTTAGAAGCAAAGAAAGCAGAGTTTTTAGGTGCACACTTTGAATCAGTGAAAACACTGGAAGGCGTAAAGTCTGAATTAAAAGAGCAGTATGGAGACATAACTGTAAACTTAGTTGATGGTACTTACGAAGAAGCTGAACAACCAGAAACAAAAACGCTTGAAGTTGTAGACTAATGAGTTCTATTATAAGAAAAATTAGCATAGGTTCTGATTACAAGAACGATGCCATGCATTATTCCGTAGGGCAGCAAGTTTACGGGGGGCACATAATCTCCGACATACTGCACGACAATTCTACGAACTCATACAGTATCTTTATAAAAAAACAAGACGAGGTTATGCCATGGAAGAAATTTAACTCTAACATGGCAATATCCGTTGAGTATGACTTAGAATACTAATGAGAAGCTTGTACGATTTTATCATCAAACCTTTAGGTGATAGATACGAAAACGAATTAAAGCTCGGTAATAAAACTTTAGTTTTAAATACCAAAATAGAAAGCTTCAAGTCAGTAAATAATTTGGCTGTCGTAGTTGAAACACCGAAAGCTTTTAAAACAAATATAAAGAAGGGCGACATAATAGTTATACACCACAATGTTTTTAGAGTATTCTACGACATGAAAGGCGTTAAAAAAAATAGCAGATCATTTTTTAAAGACGATTTATATTTTTGTGCTATTGACCAGATATATTTGTATAAAAATACAGGGGATTGGAAATCATTTGGAGACAGATGTTTTGTAATGCCTTTGAAAAATAAAGACTCTCTAAGGATAGATAAAGAGCAAAAGCTTATTGGTATACTAAAATACGGTAATAAGTCCTTAGATGCGCTTAAAATAAGCCCAGGAGATGTAGTAGGCTTTACGCCTAACAGTGAATGGGATTTTATTATAGACGATCAAAGAGTTTATTGTATGAAATCTAATGATATTGTAATTAAGTATGAACACGAAGGAAACGAAGAAGAGTATAATCCTAGCTGGGCAAAAAGCGGTTGAAGAATTAATTAAAGTAGCTAAAGAAGCTATTGTTGATTCTGGAGACGATATAACAGCTGATAGATTAAAAAACGCTGCAGCTACAAAAAAATTAGCTATATTCGATGCTTTTGAAATACTCAACAGAATAGAAGAAGAGGAAGCTTTGTTGAATGATAATCCAAAAGAAGTTAAAGAAGAAAAAACTTTTAGAGGATTTGCAGAAGGAAGATCTAGGTAATGTACGAGCAAAGTTTAGTAACGGTATTAAAAGACTATGTAAAACCTAAAGTAATCAATAGATTAAATAGGTATAAGAAATGGAAATACGGATACAATAAAGAGCATGATCTTATTGTTATAAGTAAGACTGGTGAAATTGGTGAAATATATAATATACAAGGATTAATTATAGGTCTACCTAAAAAAGAAAATGTAACCGAGTTTGAATCTGACAAATGGGAGTATCAACAGTATCCTAAAGAACTAAGTAAAATTAAATCAGTATTTGATTGGGATGAATACCCGGTTGAGTTTAAAGAAAAATGGTATGACTATATTGACACAGAGTTTAAAAGGCGTGAAGAAGGCTTTTGGTTTATTAATAAAGGCAAGCCTACTTATATTACTGGCACTAACTACATGTACTTGCAGTGGTCCAAAATTGATGTTGGGCAACCAGACTTTAGGGAATCAAACAGATTATTCTATTTATTCTGGGAAGCTTGTAAGGCAGATAAACGGTGTTACGGAATGTGTTATCTTAAGAACCGACGGTCAGGTTTCTCTTTCATGGCATCAGGCGAGACGGTTAATCAGGCAACAATATCCACAGATTCAAGATTTGGCATTTTATCAAAGTCAGGGCCAGACGCCAAAAAGATGTTTACTGATAAGGTCGTCCCCATTTCGGTTAATTACCCCTTCTTCTTCAAACCAATCCAGGACGGTATGGACAGGCCGAAGACGGAACTCGCGTACAGGGTACCCGCGTCAAAGTTTACCCGTAAGAAACTCGACACCAACGAGAAACTACAGGAGATCACCGGTCTCGATACAACGATCGACTGGAAGAACACCGGGGACAACTCGTACGACGGTGAAAAATTAAAACTACTAGTACACGACGAAAGTGGAAAGTGGGAAAGACCTACAAATATATTAAACAACTGGAGGGTAACTAAAACTTGTTTAAGATTAGGTTCTAGAATTATAGGTAAGTGTATGATGGGTTCAACGTCAAATGCTTTAGACAAAGGAGGAGAGAATTTTAAAAAACTTTATTATGATTCAGATGTCGAAAAAAGAAACGCCAATGGACAGACTCGTTCAGGACTCTATAGTTTGTTCATACCTATGGAATGGAACTACGAAGGATACATTGATTCTTATGGATTTCCTGTATTCAACACGCCGAAAGATGCAATTGAGGGGCCGCAAGGAGATCTAATAGATCAAGGAGTTATTGATTATTGGCAAAACGAAGTTGATGGCTTAAAGAGTGATCAAGACGGTTTAAATGAATACTATCGCCAGTTTCCAAGAACAGAGCAACACGCTTTTAGAGATGAAACAAAGCAGTCACTGTTTAATCTTACTAAAATATACGAACAAGTAGATTACAATGAAGATCTAAGAAATAGCTCGATAGTAACTACAGGAAGCTTCCAATGGGAAAATGGTATAAAAGATTCTAAGGTTTTATTTATGCCTAACAAAAATGGTAGATTTAAAATCACGTGGGTTCCTCCGGTTGAATTACAAAACAGAGTAATAACAAAAGGCAATACAAGATATCCTGGTAATGAGCACTGTGGCGCTTTCGGATGCGACAGTTATGATATATCAGGTACAGTAGATAATAGAGGTTCTAATGGAGCCCTGCATGGTTTAACTAAGTTTAGCATGGAAGATGTTCCGCCTAATAGATAGATTCTTTTTAGAATATATAGCTAGACCGCAAACAGCTGAAATGTTTTTTGAAGATGTATTAATGGCTTGCGTATTTTACGGTATGCCAATATTAGCAGAAAACAATAAGCCTAGATTGCTTTATCATTTTAAAAGAAGAGGCTACAGGGGTTACTCTATGAATAGACCGGACAAAAAGTACAATAAATTATCGATAACCGAAAGAGAGATAGGTGGAATTCCTAATTCAAGTGAAGACATTAAACAGGCCCATGCTGCAGCTATAGAAACATACATAGAAACTTTTGTAGGCCAAAACAAAGAAGGCTACGGTGATATGTATTTTCAAAGAACACTTGAAGATTGGGCTAAGTTTAATATAAATAACAGGACAAAGCACGATGCTTCTATAAGTTCAGGGTTGGCTATAATGGCTTGCAATAAAAATTTATACGCACCAAACAGTCCTGTACATAAGAAAATTTACAATTTAGGATTTAAAAAGTTTGACAATAGAGGTTCTTTGTCTAAAATAATAAAATAAATGAAAATATACACAAACACTAACAGTGCATTTCCTAGCCAAATTGAAAGCAACGAGGTAAAAGCAAGTAGAGATTACGGTCTACAGGTTTCTCAAGCTATTGAGCAAGAATGGTTTAACCAAGGTAGATCTGGAGGTAATAGATACTTAACAAATTGGAACAATTTTCATTCACTTAGATTATATGCAAGAGGTGAACAGCCAGTGCAGAAATACAAAGATGAGTTATCTATAAACGGTGATTTGTCATATCTTAATTTAGATTGGAAGCCTGTTGCGGTAATAGCAAAGTTTGTAGATATTGTCGTAAACGGTATGTCTAATAAATCATACGATATAACAGCTTTTGCTCAAGACCCTTTTTCTGTAAAAAGCAGAACTGATTACGCTGCTGCTGTAGAGCAAGATATGAATACTAAGCAGGCTTTAGTAAACATTAAAGAGAATATTGGCATGGACTTTTCTTTAACTGGAAACATGGAAGCTTTACCGGAAAGCAGAGAAGAATTGGATGTTCATTTGCAGATGACTTACAAACAAAATGTAGAAATAGCAGAAGAAGAAGTTATAAACAATGTCTTAAGTTTTAATAAATACGACGAGATTAAGAAAAGAGTAGCGTACGATTTAACTACTATTGGTATTGGAGCTAATAAAACTAGGTTTAATAAAGCAGAGGGCATTGTTACTGAATATGTAGACCCTGCTAATATGGTTTATTCATATACCGAAGATCCTAACTTTGAAGACATATATTATGTAGGTGAAGTAAAGTCTATATCTTTACCTGAACTTAAAAAAGAATTTCCAAATATATCGGAAGATGAATTAAGAAGAATACAAGAAACCCCTAATAATAGACAATACGTAACAGGATGGGGTAATTATGATGAGAATACTGTACAGGTAATGTATTTTGAATACAAAACTTACATGGACCAGGTGTTTAAAATAAAAAAGACAGACCAAGGGCTGGAAAAAGCATTAGCAAAGCCTGATACATTTAATCCACCTGAAAACGATAATTTTGAAAGAGTATCCAGAACTATAGAGGTGTTATACACCGGAGCAAAGGTTCTCGGTACAGATCATTTATTAGAGTGGAAAATGGCTGAAAATATGACAAGGCCAACAGCTGACACTACAAAAGTAATGATGAATTACTGTATATCAGCGCCTAGAATGTATAAGGGACGCATAGAATCAATAGTTAGTAAAATAACAGGCTTTGCAGATATGATTCAACTGACGCATCTTAAACTGCAACAAGTAATGTCTAGAATAGTGCCAGACGGTGTATTTTTAGATATGGACGGTTTAGCCGAAGTTGATTTAGGTAACGGCACAAATTACAATCCAGCTGAAGCATTAAATATGTATTTTCAAACTGGTTCCATCGTAGGTAGATCATTAACTCAAGACGGTGAATTAAATAGAGGTAAAGTACCTGTGCAGGAATTATCAACGTCGTCAGGGCAAGCTAAAATACAAAGTTTAATTGGTACATATCAGTATTATTTACAAATGATTCGTGATGTTACTGGATTAAATGAAGCAAGAGATGGTAGCGCACCTGCTAAAGATTCACTTGTAGGATTGCAAAAGATGGCTGCTAACGCATCCAATATTGCTACTAAGCATTTGCTAGATTCTTTGCTGTATATTACTGTTAGAACTTGCGAAAACATTAGTTTAAAAGTTGCAGACGTATTGCAAAATCCTCTAAATGAAAACGCATTGACAAATGCTATCAGCACATTTAACGCTAAAACTTTAGAAGAATTAATAAATTTACAAATACACGACTTTGGTATATACTTAGATCTAGAACCTGAGGACGAAGAAAAAGCTGTTTTAGAACAGAATATACAAATGGCTCTACAAACAGGAGCAATTGCTTTATCCGATGCTATCGATATTCGACAAATAAAAAATCTAAAACTTGCTAATCAGTTTTTAAAACTTAGGCAAACGCAAAAGATAAAAAGAGAACAAGAGCAGCAACAAGCAAATATACAAGCCCAAGCACAAGCAAACGCTGAGGCTGCCGAAAAAGCGGCTATGGCTGAAGTGCAGAAACAACAAGCGTTAACTCAAGAGAAAGTAAGCATAGAGCAAGCTAAGTCGCAGTTTGAAATACAACGTATGCAAACAGAAGCTCAAATAAAAAGAGAGTTAATGGCTGAAGAGTTTAATTACAATATACAACTAGCTCAGGCTCAGATGGGTGCAACAAAAGCAAAAGAACAAGAAATTGAAGATCGAAAAGATCAAAGAATAAAACTACAAGGAACACAACAATCTGAATTAATCAACCAAAGACAAACAGAAGGATTACCTAAAAATTTCGAGTCATCCGGGAATGATGTTTTAGGTGGGTTTGGTTTAGAAGAGTTTGGTCCTAGTTAGAATTACAAACAACTATTTAATTATATTATATTATGTCAGAAGTAAAACAAGAAGGCGATTTTAGCTTAAAAGGAAAAGCAAAAAAGCCAAAACAATTAGCGAACACGGAACAAGCAACAGTTAAAGTTAGCATCAAGGAACCTTTGGTGGACGTACCTGATGCTGTTACAAAAGTGGTAATCCCAAAAGATGAATTAAATCAAGATCCAAATGCCATTCAAACACAAAAGACAGATGATAGCAATGCTGTTGTCGAAGAATCAAAAAACAGTGCAGACAGCGAAGGAGTGGCTCAAGAAGTACGGAAGCCCGAAGAAGAAATAAATTCACCTATACAATTAATTGAAGAAGGTGATGACGATACGTCAACAAATAATCAATCGCAAGAAACAGCTGAAGAGCATAAGCAAGTAACTGAGCAAAGAGTTTTACCGGAAAACATAGAAAAGCTTGTTGCTTTTATGGAAGAAACAGGTGGGACAATAGAGGACTATACTAGGCTAAACGCAGATTATTCAAGCGTTGACGACAAAGCACTATTAAAACAGTATTATAAAAAAACAAAACCTTATTTAGAATCAGAAGACGTTAATCTAATGTTAGAAGATTACGATTACGACGAAGATATAGATGAGGAAAGAGATATACGCAAAAAGAAACTTGCGTTTAAAGAAGAAGTTGCAAAAGCTAAAAGCTTTTTGGAAGAAACCAAGAGTAAATACTACGACGAAATCAAGTTGAGACCCGGCGTAACTCAGGAACAACAAAAAGCAACAGAGTTTTTCAACCGATACAACGAAGACGCTAAAGTAGCGCAACAACAGCACGAGGATTTTATGTCCAAAACTAATAAATATTTCGCTGAAGATTTCAAAGGTTTTGATTTTACAGTCAGTGATAAAAAGTTTAGGTATGGAGTTCAAGATCCTGCTAAGGTAGCATCTGAGCAATCAAGCATTAACAATTTTGTAAGTAAGTACTTAGACAAGAAAGGTAATGTAACTGATCCTCAGGGTTATCACAAAGCTATTTTTACAGCTACTAATGCGGATAAAATTATTAATCATTTTTACGAGCAAGGTAAATCGGATGCTACCAAAGAAATTATAGGTAAATCTAAAAATCCCAGCACGCAAGCAAGGCCAGTAAATGGTTTTATTAATGGTTTAAAAGTTAAGTCTGTAACTAGTGGCTCGGATTCTTCAAAACTAAAAATTAAAAAATTTAACTAAAAAACAATTATTATGAGTTTAACTCCTCAATTTGGTAGCTTAATACCATCTCAAACACAACAGTTGTTATCTACAAACTACCTGCAATTTAATGCAGCTGGTGCTGGTGGAGCAACTTTCGCGCAACAATATTTGCCGGAAATTTATGAACAAGAAGTAGAGCGTTATGGAAACAGAACGTTATCTGGATTCTTAAAAATGGTTGGCGCTGAAATGCCAATGACATCTGATCAAGTAATTTGGTCTGAGCAAAACAGATTACATATATCTTATCAAGGTATAGGTATCGGAGCTAACGTTGGTACTACTAACGTAATTACTGTTGCAGCTAACGTAAACAATGTTGTATCTATTAACGATACTGTTGTACTTTTAAATCCTGTAACAGGAGTTGAAGTAAAAGCTATCGTAACAGCTACTGTACCTGGAGCTGGTGGAAACTTTACAGTTGCGCCTTTTAACGGAGCAGGACTGGTTACTCAGTTTGTAGCAGGAGCTACAGCTGTAGGAGCAATACCTGGTTTAAAAGTATTTGTATATGGATCTGCTTACACGAAAGGAACTAACTTAGGCGCTGGAGCTGGTAATTCAGCTGCACGTATTAGCGTTGACCCTCAATTAACTCAGTATTCTAACTCACCTATCATTATCAGAAGCCAATACCAAGTATCAGGTTCTGATATGGCTCAAATTGGATGGGTAGAAGTTGCTACTGAAGACGGAACTTCTGGATATTTATGGTACTTGAAAGCTGAATCTGAAACAAGATTACGTTTTGAAGACTATTTAGAAATGTCTATGGTAGAAGGTGAGTACAACCAGATTGCTGCAGGTGTAAATGCTGCTGCTGGATTACCTGGAACGCAAGGTTTATTTTCAGCTATTCAAACTCGTGGAAACGTAGAAGTAGGATTTACTGCTGCTGCTGGACTTGATGAATTTGATGCTATCTTAAAAAACCTAGATACTCAAGGAGCAATTGAAGAAAACATGCTATTCTTACAAAGACAAACGTCTTTAGATTTTGATGACATGCTAGCTGCAATCTCTGGAGGTGCTCAAGGTGGTACTGCTTATGGATTATTTGAAAACTCTGAAGAAATGGCATTGAACTTAGGTTTCTCTGGATTCAGAAGAGGTTCTTATGACTTCTATAAAACTGACTGGAAATACTTAAACGATGCTTCTACTCGTGGAGGTGTTGATGGTATTAGCTCTATCGAAGGTGTATTAGTACCTGCTGGAACTTCTACAGTATATGACCAAATCTTAGGAACTAACATCAGAAGACCTTTCTTACACGTAAGATATAGAGCTTCTCAATCTGATGATAGAAGAATGAAGTCTTGGTTAACTGGTTCAGCTGGAGGCGCTGCAACATCTGATTTAGATGCAATGCAAGTAAACTTCCTATCTGAAAGATGTTTAGTAACTCAAGGTGCTAACAACTTTGTATTATTCAAAGGAATCTAAGGATTCAAATTAATGTAATATTACCCTCGTAATAACTACGGGGGTAATTATTACTTTTATACGACGATAGCCTACTACTATTATTATATACTAGCTATTGTCACACTTACAAACTATTTAATTATATTATATTATGGCTGCAAAAAAAGCACCAGCAAAAAAAGTTGAGGTTGCTCCTCAGCAAAAAGAAGTGGCTAAAGCCGCTCCAAAAGTAGAACCAACAAAACCAAGTTGGGAAATAAAAGATAGAGTATATTTTTTAAAAGGTAATAAATCCCCTTTAACTCTAACGATACCAGGTAGGCATACTAGAAAGCATGCTTTACTTTATTTTGACATAAAATCTGGAAAGCAAAGAGAGATAAGATATGCTACAAACCAAGAGTCTCCTCTTGTTGATGAACAAAAAGGAGAATGCACTATGGGGCACATAAGATTTCTTGACGGCACATTAACTGTACCTAAGGAAAAGCAAAATCTACAAAAATTGTTATCCCTATATCATCCTTTAAAAGATAAAATATACCAAGAATTTAGTGCTGTTGAAGAAGCTGAAGATGAATTAGACATACTAGATATGCAAATTGATGCTTTAAATGCCGCTAGAGAAATGGATATTGATCAAGCTGAAGCTATACTAAGAGTTGAATTAGGTTCTAAAGTTAGCAATATGAGCTCTAAGGAGTTAAAAAGAGACTTGATGTTGTTTGCTAAAAACAATGCAGCATTATTCATAGACTTAGCAAATGATGAAAACGTACAGCTAAGAAATGTAGCTATTAGAGCTTCAGAGCTTGGTATTATAATTTTATCACAAGATCAAAGAACATTTACTTGGGGATCCAATGGAAGGAAGCTAATGACAATTCCTTTTGATGAAAATCCTTACTCTGCGATGGCAGCTTACTTTAAAACCGATGAAGGTGTTGAAGTTTTCAGATCTGTAGAGAAAAACTTAAATTAACATGTAATCATTAATATAGGCCGGCTACTCTAAGTGGTCGGTCATATTATAACAAAAAAACAAAATAATGGCTATAAACGTAGATTTAGTTTATAAAACTGTCTTATTAATACTCAATCAACAACAAAGAGGTTATATAACACCTGACGAGTTTAGTAAAGTAGGTAATCAAGTGCAGTTAGGTATATTTGAAAAATATATGAGCGACTTAAATCAACAGCTTCGTATACCGGAAAACGATAGCGAATATGCCAATAGAGTAAAAAATATTGATGAAAAAATCGATATATTTAAAAGAATAGGACCTGCTACGTACAGCGCTCCTTATTTTAACTTACCTACAACAGCGACCACTGCTACTACTACGCAAACATTTACAGTGCCAGCTTTGCCAAACCCTGCTACAAATAAAATATATAACGTAACTAATTGGTCAGCATCTCAATCACAAGAAGCTGTAATTAAGGTGTATAAAAACGGGGTACTGCAAACTTCTCCAGCACAGTACTCATTTAATACAACATCGAATAATATAGTTTTTGTTACGGCGCCTGCTATTAATGAAGTTATAGTTGCAGAGTTGTATCCATCAGATTTTTATAGACTAGGTACCGTTATATACAATGACACAGTGGAAGCTCAAATGGTAGATAGAAATGAATGGTATAAAATAAAGAAAGCACCGCTAATAGCACCTACAACTTCTCAACCGGTGTTCTTATATGAAAATAACAAAATAGAATTATTTCCTACATCTATTACTTCAAATGTACAGGTTTCCTATATAAAGAAACCTAACCAAGTACAATGGGGATACTCTATTGGATCTTTAGGTCAGTTCTTATATGACCCATCATCCTCTACAAACTTTGAATTGCATACCTCAGAGCAAGTAGATTTAATAAGCGGTATACTTGTGTACTCTGGAGTTATAATACAGGACCCTACTATAATACAAGTAGCATCTCAACAAGTTCAACAAGAAGACATTAACGAAAAATCATAATAAACCATGGGTTTAATCACTGAAAATAATCAACAGTATTATGCAGGTTCTCAGCAATTTGTATCTGCTGCAGGAACAAATCAAAAATTTACAACTACTTTTGATACTAATTTAGTTTTTGGTAGCTACGATCCTTTGCAGGTTAATTATGCTTTAAACAATTTTAAATTATACACAGCTCCAGCTGGATCATTAACATATACGGAATACGTATCACCTTATACGGTAACTGGTAATGAAATTGAAATAGCCGCTAACTTAGTTTTAAACACCAATGTTGTTGTTCAATTAAAATCTACAAACGGAGGTAATTATGGTAACAAGGATGCGTTTGGTCAAGCAGTAGAAAACAACTATGATAGCTACTCTTATATTAAATTAGATGAATTAATTAATAACTTTCAAATAGCCTACGTGGGAACAGGTAAATTAATACCTAGCTGTAAAAGAACAGATATTATATTTCACGCTAAAAGAGGTTTACAAGAATTTAGTTATGATACTTTAAAGAGCATAAAGTCTCAAGAATTAACTATACCTCCAGGGACTCAGTGTAGTTATACCTCAGGACTATGTAAATTACGTTAAAGTTTCTTGGATAGACAAGCTAGGAATCAAAAGACCTATTTATCCTGCGAACAATTTAACTATAAACCCATACAGTACTCCAACACAGGATAGTCTAGGCATACCAATACAAGATAGTTTTGGAAACAACATACAAGGGACATCGATAACAGAAGACAGATGGGCTAGTGATCCGGTAATAAATGAAGATCTTTTCGGATATAACAGAGACGAACTTTTAGGTAGAGGATATGGGTATGGTCAAATGTATGGTATGGATCCACAATATTCTCAAGCAAACGGTTGGTTTACTATAAATGACAGGGAAGGTAAAATGTCTTTTTCAAGCAATTTAGCTAATAAGTTAATTGTTTTAGAATACATTTCAGACGGTTTAGCTTATGATATGGATACTAGAATACCAAAGATGGCAGAAGAAGCTCTATATGCTCATATAAGCCACGCTGTCGTAGCTTCTAGAATAAACCAACCTGAATATATAGTTAGAAGATTAAAACAAGATAGAAGCGCTAAATTAAGAAATGCTAAAATAAGATTATCTAACATTAAGCTTGATGAAATAGTTCAAGTAATGAGAGGTAAATCTAAATGGATTAAACATTAGAATTA
>JGI20154J14316_10002984_pt1 | contig 13804 bp, 20 predicted proteins | sample COG_04_FD_14316 | JGI IMG/M metagenome (IMG submission 14316) | reverse complement strand
TCTTTGAGCCCGGTCCGAAGGAGCGGTACAGTCTCTTTGAGCCCGGTCCGAAGGAGCGGTACAGTCTCTTTGAGCCCGGTCCGAAGGAGCGGTACAGGTTTAATTAAAGGTTTAATAATATCTGTATTTTCTGTATATGCACCACTGTTTTTGACTGGAACGAATGCTGTTTGGTTGTCCAGACGACTATTGATGTCAGCCACCTTGGTCTGGATAAGATTGGAAAAGTATTTTGATTGTTCGCACACTCTGCCTTCTAGATCAACACACATCAGATCTAGTTGGTCAGTAGTTTCTGAAAAATGTTTTGACTGGTTACACAATTTACCTTCTAATTCAACACACATTAATTCAAATTTATCATTAGTTTCGCGAACCTCTATTTCATTGTCGTCAATATATTCACACATCCTTTGGAATTTATCTCTCAGGTATTCCAGATTCGAAGCATTATCACCAATCTTAACATCGTTGTCGTAAATGAGATCTTGGGTTTTCTTTAATATGTCATATTTGTTATACAAATCTCTTTCAGAATCCCTAATTTCATTAATGTTACTGTACAGATCTCTTTCAGACCCTCTTAGTTCACTAATGTCTTGGTTTGTAGTTTTTTCAAAGTTAACAAATTTGTTGTTGTTGATACAAATATTGCTATAATTACTATTAGTTGAAATTTCCATTCTATTAAGACGAGATTCAATAGACTCGTGATATTCTTGGTCTCTTTTATATACAGGATATTCCAGAGCATGTAATTGAGATTTTAATTCAGAAGCTTCCTCCATTAAATAATTAAACTTAATAAGTCTGTCATCATTTTCGTGATTTTTGTCATTTTCGGAACTATTTTCACTTTCGTCACCACTTAGCATTGCAAATTTTGAATCACTACGATCGTTGTCGAATTGAGTTTCAAGTTCCTTAATTTCTGTTTCGATATTGGTTAGTTTGTTTGATACATATTCCTTGTATTTCTGATCCTCTTTCTCCTTATTTATAAAATATCCTTCATTCTGAATTTGGTTGTAGTTTTTGGTAACTACGTCAGTGATTGTGGTAATTAGGTGATTCTTAGTTTCACAATTTTCTTCCTTTTTCAAAAGTTCGGTAAAATCTTTTAATATATTTGTAAGTTCGTACATCTTGTTATTCAGTTATTATATTAATAATAGGTTAATTGAACGAATTAATTGAATTGTGTAAACAATTCTAAAGGAATTCGATTTACCAAAAATAACTAAGAATACCACTTGATTCTTCAATAACTGGTTCTTCAATAACCGGTTCTTCAATAACCGGTTCCGTTTCTTCAATAGATTCTTTAATCCTTTTATTAGTTTCATTTTGAGTTAAATAAACACCACCAAAGAATAAAAGTATAGAAGTTGGAAGAGACATTCCCATATACTGGGTTAATTGAGTGAAGAGTAGATATTTAGCTAATGGGTCTGCGTTAACAACAGAGTTACTTGCTATTTCTACATATTGCAAAACATTCAAACTCTTTAGATTCGTTTTGATATTGTCCATTGTATTATTAACTATAAATTATATTTTTATATACTATTATTTCCTTTAATTATTTTATTAACTCTATCCATCTCTTCATCATATGTCATACCGTGAGTTTTCCACAACCAATTTCGATATGCATAACAATTTTTTAAATTACCAACCTTCATTTGGAAACACGAGTCTTTTGGATTCATCTCTTTTATTTTCTGATTCATCTCTTCTATAGGATTTATTCTCGTTTCTATTTTTAATTCAGACAACGAATCAATGATTTTCTTTTCATTTACACTTTCTTTTACACTTTCTTTTACACTTTCTTTTACACTTTCTTTTACACACAAATTATCAAAAGATTCAGAAATATTTTCAATCGTTGTGTGATTATTGGAGTATTCAAATCCCTGTTGGTCTACTAACAATTGGATTAGATCATCTTTGTTATATTTTGTATAACCTTTAATTCCGTAGAATTTAGCTAACTTTGTATACACTACTTTTTTGTTCTGTTCTAAATTAGCAATACCAATGATCTCTTCATCACCAAGTTTAAAAGTGAATAGACCAAGGCCACATTCATCGTAATATTTAATACTTTTGAAACGAATCATAATCGCAAAGCGATAAAGTATTTAATATTATTATGTTTTTATTTGTTAAATTAATTAATAATGCTAAAGGCATTCAAGAATTTTAGGAACGTTAAGTTCCAAATCTCCAACCAAGTCTCCAATATTAACAATCTCGATTTCATAAGAATCGATGGCTTTATGAAATAGGTTGTTGGGGGTTAGATCTAGTTGTTCAGAAAATCCAGACTCTTCTTTAACATTCTCTTTTCCTTCCATTAATGAAGATATATATTCTTTGTATTCCAGTGCTGAACCCTTTCTTACTTTGTTTGCAACCCCCTTTACATTACAGTCTCTCAGGAAGGATTTCCTGTAATTGAGGTGTGCTTTGGAAGGAATTTTGGAAAATTCAATTTGGTCCCACTTGTTATTTGTCATCAATGATTCTACAACATTAATCCTAGCCCTAAGACGTACCAACATTTTTCTATATTCCTTCGGACTTAAAGACATGTGGTTGGCTAATTTGGATGCAAACAATAATTTTTTACTATTGTAATAGGTTTTCTCACTTGGAGCCCATTTACCAATAAGTGAAATCCCTGCTTCGGGGTCAAGGTTCAATAATTTAACGTCGTTTTGGAGTTTATAAGTGAATAACCCAAGCTCGAAATCAATCGCTGTTTTGTATTTAATGGAATACTCCATAATAAAGAGTAGGTCTTTCCAACAACCAAAATGTTCACATAGCTTTATGATGAGTTCTTGATAAACCAAAGGTTTGGAAACCTTCAAACAAAAAAGAAGAACCCGAGGGATCAATTTTTCTCCTTTACCCTTGATGTCCCTAAGATTCATCAAAGTTTTTAGAATGATTACTGGATTTTCGGCCCAGGCCTCCTGGAACAATGGAATGTAAACACTGGGTTCACAACCCCTAACAACCTTTGTAAAGAAATCCAAACAAGCCCCATTTTCACCACGTTCAAGGTCGATTTCTGTGGTGTTCATTGCACATGTTGGAGCCTGGGTATTCATCTTGGTATTAATTGTCTTCTTTGAATAATTAAGGAACTGAATCTTTAATTCAATTATAATTTTAATTTTTCAGATTTTCCGAAACAATCTACGGTCCAATTAGTACTGGGTTTTAAAAGGTCTATCTCGTTTTTAGAATAAGGTTTGTACAGCTTCAACTTGTAATCTTTCAAACTTTGCATATTTCGTTGAACTATATCATAAGTCTTTCCTTTATCTTTACCAGACATAACCCTACGGGATTCTATACATATTGGTTTAAAATTTCTAGAAAATGCTACTATCTTGGGTCGCCAGTTAGTCCAATGTAGTGTTGCATACATTGGTGGGATTTGGTTGGATTTTAATGGCATTACTGCTTGATCATCGAGTCTTGTTTCTAATGGATATAATGATTCCTTTGATTTTGTAACCCTCCAACCTAAAAATAAACGATACATGTCTTGTTTTGATTTTTTACCCAATACTTCATGAATTAGATGCTCATAAAAAACCATAATATGTCCTGGAGGTATAACAACTTTGAATTTATTTTTGGTATAATTATCTTTATCTTTTTTGTTTTTAATTGCAGCAAACCCACTATGACCCCGAACACCTTTATGAGTTCCTGGAACACAACTAAAGTGTTGGTCAGTGTCGTCAAAATTCCACCACCCACCAAAAATTTTATCCGAATCCAATGCCAACGCAGCTTCATCTCTATGCCAAGATTCTGATGTTGCACTAATACCTTTGGGGCGGAATAACATTCTATCTACAACTTGTTCCAATTTCCATTGTTTTTTATTTCCTAATTTATTGGTATATTCGCTAAAAAACGGAAGTACTGATCTTAGAGCACACATTCTCATTTTTCTAACAAATGGATTGTGAAATGAAGCTGGGTTGCACAATGCACTAAACCCTCCCATCACATAAGGATTGGGGACTCCGTCTAATTTCTTGTTTGGTATGTATTCTGGAAACTTTTCCATTTCGGTTAACATCTGTTTTCTTATTTTTGATAAATTTTTTGGATTTAGCCAAGGAACTGGCAAAACAACATAACCATTCTTTTCTAATGAATCTACTTGTTGCGTTGCATCCATTCCACCCATTTCAACTTTACTTTTGCTTTTAACTTTGGGTACTCTTAATTTTGACCTTCTTCGGACGCTTCTTCTTCGGACGCTTCTTCTTCGGACGCTTCTTCTTCGGACGCTTCTTCTTCGGACGCTTCTTCTTCGGACGCTTCGCTTTCCAGACAAAGATTTACCAATTGGTCCTGACTTTTTAACGAATCTGCCTGATTTAGGATTACATATATATTCTTTATTGTTCTTATATATACTTTTATTACTACACTCTTTCCTAACCATTCTTAATAATATAAAACATATTTAAAAACATTTAATAAAGAAATATTATCAAAATTATTCGAAATATGTCGGAAAGTGGAGTAGCTTCAAGCGCGAGTTCTGGATGTTGTGGGTTTCTGTCATTCATTCTTTTGGTTGCAGGTGGGGTTATGTACGGAGTTTGTCAAAACGCCTCAGTGAATGGTAATTGTGGGGGTAACCAGGAAATACCCGATGCTGGGCTTATTATGATGTATGTAGGTGGTGCTATGCTTGGGGTGAGTATTCTACTTTGTTGTTGCTTTACAGGGGTTGTTTGTGTTGGTGCTGCTTGTTCTAAAGTTTAAATTTTCAAATTATTAATGACCTTAAAAGAGTGTTACTAAATTGAATAAGTTAAAATTTAAGAATTAAGATATAAGTATAAGATAAGATGGCGTCCAATATATGCAAAGGTTTGAGTAGTGATACGGGTAAGAAGTGTAATCGCAAAATTGGTTCTGAAGAGCAATATTGTTGGCAACATGATTCACAGCATACAGTTAAGCGTAAAGATATCCAATACAAGACACCTATTCAACACAAAATCGACAACACCAAAACAGATATTATCGCCACTAATGAAATGTTGGAATATTATTCCCAAGAATTATTGAATGCTGTTAAATTAGAGGACGTTATTAACCTCAGTATGGAAACCTCTAAAATCCAATCAAAATTGGATGGACATAAAGCTGATTTAAAAAAGTTTTATGAGGAACAAAAGAATAGGCCTCGTGGCGAAAAAAAGATTAAAGTAAAGGGTGTTGTTAAAAAGGTTATGGAGGGTGTTTCACCAAGGGAAAGGAATGACGAAGAGATTAGAAAATCGTCCGAAAGATCTCTTAGAAGTTTTATTTCTACTCAAAAAACCTTTGAATACAAGAAAAACAAGAACAAGAAGATATAGTTTTACAATTATGATATTTAAGCCTTTGGGCTAATACAAAGTCATTTTAATAATTTTTTAAATTTTTTCTTAAAATTAATATCTGATCCAACGTAAACAAACATTACAATAAATAATAGTAATACTGCTGTTAATACAAGCTTTTGGTTTGTGTTCATATCTAAACTTACGGGTTCCTCTGATGATTCCATTACTTATCAATACAAAATATATTAATTTGCTTTTCAAATAATGCTAAATGCATTTACTAATTAATTTAAATATTTCATTACTTCTTTAACATCTAATAATATAATACTAATATCGTCTTGGTATTCTCCATTAACTAATTCAATTGCTTTATTTACAACTGATTTAATTAATTCAGAAGGACTTTTCAATTTTCCATTTTCACAAATGACCGATTTAAAATTTCTTAGACTATTCCTTAACATTTGTTTATCTGTTATACTTGGGTAACCATTACTCATATTACGTGATTCATATTTTTCAGTAAAGGGGTCGGTAATACCATCACTAGTAATCATTAAGTATTTAATTGATTTTAGTTGATTTTTGTTAACAACTGTTATACTGGGGTTACTAACGAATACATTATCCTCTAATTTCTTAATTTCGAAATCACCCATCCCTCTTGAGGCCTGTATAATCCCATGAACTCTTTGATCTGCCCATACGTTTGGTTTACTAGATACTCGAAGTATTCTATTTCTCTCTCTAATATTAAAGAAATCGTGTTCTGTACTTAATTGGTTTATTTTACAACTAGATTCTTTACTTCCGGGATTTCTTAAACTATAAGCTGGTGAATCACCAACATTTGCAATTATAGCTTGATTTTTGGAAACATACAAAACTGTTGCTGTTGCTCCAGAAACAAGATTTCTTAATTTAATGTAATCAAATTCATTAAACGAATCGTTTAATAATTTAGTACTAATTGGTTGTTTTTTTAACTTTCTCGCAATAAACGGCAATAATCCATTATCTGAAAGATAAACGGACGATGATTTGCCACTATGTCCATCAAATAAACCCAGCAATACAAATTTACCTCTAGGATCGATATATTTAGACACTCTATCTTCATAAACATGGTCTCCACCTTTATTTTTTAATATTTCTTCTCCAACTATATCTAACGCATTGTATATACAATCTTTTATTGATTTTGGTTTTCTTACCCCTTTTTTAGAACGAAATTTCTTTCTATTAATTCTTTTTTTTATTTTTTTTACATAACTTCTTCTATTAATCGCTTTGCGATCTTCCATTCTTTAGTTTATACAAATAGATTATTATTGATCGTAAAACGATCGACTATGCATATGTTCTAAATCTATGCATGGAACATAATCTATTACACGTACTTCTCTCTCTTTTATATTTCTTAACACTACGTCTGTATAATCAAATTTTACATTTTCTTTGTTTGTTATTGACCATATATCATTAATATCGGGGGTTTGTAAACACCATCCATTTTTTATATTAGTCATAGGATTATATGTATAACCAACACCTCGTGTATACAGATTGTATGTTATATTTGATACACAATAGATCATAGAAATACTACATTCATCATTAGAATATTCTAATTTACTGTCTTTTTGTTCTCCTCTAATAATTCCTAAATTTGTATTTTTAAAACTAATTCCGTTAGATACATTTTTAAATATTTGGTTATACGCATCCTTATATTTCCTCCGGAAATCCGGTCCCTGGGACCGGGTCTGAAAGACAATCGGATTACGAAGACAAGTCGAGTACAATCTATTATTAAATGTTGGTAATTTGTGTGAGATCTTTAACATGTTTATTAAATACATTTATATTATTATTGCTATAATTCTAAACTAACTTAAAAAATTAAACTAATTAAATATTAAACTATAACGATGGACGACGAACTAAGGGGAGACGTAGAATCTTTTAAAAAAGATGTATCTCAATTTAGTCTTATTGATAGTCAGATAAAGGAGGCTGAATCTAAGATTAAACCCTATCGTGAACGTATCGTAGAACTCAAGAAAGAAAAAACTGAACTCAAAACAGAAATATGTATCTATATGGATTCAAATGAAATAGGTGAATGTAAACTACCAAATAATGGATCTATTGTATTCCAAAAAAGAAAAACAGTTATACCTGTTAATCAAAAGTCTATTCGGGAAGATCTTAACCGTTTCTTTTGTGTAGGTCCTGGAAAAGATTCAGATTTTTATAACAAAACAGATATTCAGAAAGCTAATGAAATATACAATTATATTTACGAAAACAGAGAATATAAAATTTCAAATGTTTTGACTAAGAAATAATACAACAATATTTGTTTCTGTTATATCTATCCTCTAACAAACAATTCTCTAATGAACAAATTCTTTTGTCTAACTTATTATTATTGTTAGTAACCCCATTGTGATTATTTTTATCTTTTTCTTTATTAAATTTATTAAGGATTAAGCTAAACATATCTGTACCATCATCACCAAATTGGTTATTTTTGGCACTTGTTTCTATATACATCATATTGTTAGTTTTGGCCCAATCATTAGCCTCTGAATATTCAATCTTTCTTTGTAAATCTTTTTTATTCCCTACAAGTACAAACAAGGTGTCTGTATTTTCTCTTTCAACATCTTCCTTCCATTTATCCAATCTTAGAAATGTATCTCTTCTAGATAAATCAAACACTAATAATGTAATCGCTGCTTCTCTATAATAAGATCTTGTTATAGATTTAAAACTCTCTTGGCCAGCTGTGTCCCATAAATGCATTTTCCACCTAATATTATTTACATTTCTTCTTACTGCAAAAAAATCAACACCAATAGTCATATTATATTCATAATCAAAACCTTGATCTGAAAGAACAGAAGAAACACTAGATTTACCAACATTTGGATTACCAACAACAATAATTTTAGCTAAATAATCATAATTCTTTAACACCATTATTCTAATATTTAATAATATTTTTAATATCGTTTATATAAATTTATTATATTCTGGTTTATCAGAAAATGAAAAACCAATTAACTATTAAAAGTTACAAACACCCAGATATTAAGTATAATTTTATTAAAAAGTTAGGTGATGGAAGTGCTAGTAAAATATATATTTCCGAAAATAAGGAAACAAAAGAAAAAGTTATTATTAAATGTATTAGCAAAAAAGAAGAATGGAAAGCAGAGTATAATGTTTTAAAATGTATACAATCTTTAGATAGTCCAAATTTGTTAAAACTATTGGATCTATATGAAACATATAGGTTTGTGTACATAGTTACAGAATTTTATGACGGAAAAGATTTATTTGACCATATAGATCTTAATGTTCCTTATCCAGAAAATTTTGCAAAAATGATGATTAAAGAGATGGCATTACGTATAAAAGAATGTCATGATAATGATATAGCACATCTTGATATAAAATGTGAAAATTATATGGTAAGAAAAATGACACCCACCCCAGATTTTGTATTAATTGATTTTGGTCATGCTGAAAAAATTGACCACGAAACAAAAAAAGGATATTCAAAGTATGGAACTTCTTTTTATCTATGTCCGGAAGGTTATGACAAAATCTTTTCTAAAAAGAGTGATATATGGAGTTTGGGGGTCTGTGCTCATTTAATAATATCTGGAGATTATCCTTTTGATGGACATTCTTCAGATTATTTTAGATCTGGATATTTAAGTATAGATAACAAACTCTCCAAGGATGCACAAGAATTTATAATTAATTGTATGAAGTTCAGCCCAGAAGATAGATATTCTATAGAACAAGTAATTGATTCTCCTTTTTTGCGGTAACTATTTTTTATAAAAATATTTAATATGGTTATTATGGATAAACAAACCGACAACGTATTAACAGAGGAAGATAAAATAAAGGTTTTGGAAAAAACAGCACTTATTAAACTGGATACCATATTTAAGATTTTGAAATGTCTTGATGTAGCTACAAGTAGAGGTGCATTTAAAGGAAACGAATTAAGTTTCGTTGGTTCTGTTCACGATACATTAAGTACTGGATTAAATGCAGCTTTTCAGGAAGAACTCAAATCTAAAAATAAAAAGGTTAAAAAGTCTAAAATAGCTGATACTTCGGATAGGATGGAAACTATCAAGGAATCTTAAATTTTTATAAAATTAAAATATTTTATATTATTAAAGGATGGGATACAAAGGTTCGCTTTCAAAACGAACTGGGTCTATGGGTCCAAAAGGAGAAGCTTTATGGCCAAAATTAAATTCTACGACAGGAGAAATATATTCAATGGGAGCTGCACCGTTAATATATAATACTACTACTGGTATTTACAACACAGCTTATGACGCAAACGCAGCAGTAAGTAGTGCTTCATTTAAAAATTTTAAATTTGGGAAAAAAAGCAAACGTCGCAGCAAACGTCGCAGCAAACGTAAGTCAAAACGCAAGTCTCGTAAAACTCGCAAGTCTCGCAAGTCTCGTAAAACTCGCAAGTCTCGTAGTTTTGGTAAATATACTATGACTAAGAGAAGATCGGTAAAAACTAAATGGAAGAACCCTTCACGCGATAGTAGAAAAAGAATGATGAAAAAGTGTGGTACAAAATGTTTTCTTAAACCCGAAACTTTGGGATTTCCTATTTGTAAACCCAATTGCAAAGTAAGTAAGTATGGTCTAGAGGCAGCTTATAAAAGAGCTAGACAATGGGGTTATGATGATGTTGCTAAAAAGGCTAAATCTATGATGAAGTCTAAAAGAAGTCGTTAATATTCGCTTTTTATTCAAAATTAATTAATTGTATTATAATAAATGTCGTCGCCGTCAGACAATGGTATGTCGATTACTAGAACATTTATTAGAATATCAAAAATTATTAGAGATAATGGGATGATAATAGAAGAACTAATTTAAAGAAACATTATCATTTAATATAAATGGTTATTTGTAATAAAGATGGTTGTTTGTTACAAGCATCGTGTGGGTTGAAAAATTCAACAAGAGAATATTGTTCTTATCATAAAATAAATGGAATGATATCATTAACATCAACAAGATGTAAATTTAATAAATGTGTAAACAGAGGTGTTTGGGGAATAGATAAAAAAGAATATTGTTATTTACATAAAAATAACGAAATGTTCAATTTTGTATCAAAAAAGGAAAAATATAATTCAGAATCTTTAACATCAATATATGACTCTTTATTAAAATTACATCCAGTTACTAATAAAAAAATTTTATTATTTAATAAATTATATAAAATTGATAGAAATGGTATAATAATAAATAATAAAGGAAATATTATTAAACAAAAACAAAAAGGATTTTACAAAATAGTTAATTTAAAAAAAGGATCTATTACTTTTGGTACATCAGTTCATAGAATTTTACATCTTACATTTTCACCATATATTCCAGAAGATTTTGAAAAAAAACATGTTGATCACAAAGACAACAATTCTTGTAATAATACAATTAATAATTTACAAATGTTAACTCCACAAGAAAATACTTCAAAGTCTAATATATCGAATAAAATTTCAACAAAAAACATTTCTATTGTTTCAACTAATATTTCAACTAATGAAAAATCTAATTTTATATCTATTTCAGAATGTTCTAGGGTATTAAATATACCTTGTTCAAATATTTCAAATGTTTTAAAAAATAAAAGAAAATCTGCAAAAGGGTTTTTCTTTCAAAAAAGTGAAGAATTTGAAGTTTTTAATAAACTTAAATTAAATGAATATTGTAAAAATTTTAAAACCTGTAAAATAACAAACTTTGGTAGAGTAATTAGTAGTATAGGAATATTTTCATTAGGGACTGTTAATGACTCCGGATATAAAATATTTATTAGTGATGGTAAAAATTATATTGTTCATAGAATTGTATTAATGTTATTTGGTAACTTTAATAATAATTTAGTTGTACATCATAAAGATGGTATAAGAGATCATAATTGTGTTAATAATCTTGAATCAATAACAATAACAGAAAATAACCAACAAAATAATAGAAACATTATTAGTTTGGATAATTGTAGTTATTGTGGATATATTAGATAATAATTATATTAAAATACTATAATGGATATAAACAGAGTCTGTATAAGAATAGACAAAAATAAAAAATTAATATTTTCTTACAATGTAAATGGCAAAATTATAAAAGAAAAAAGAATATTAGAAAGAATTAAAAAATTAAGAATTCCTCCCAATTGGGAAAATGTAAAGATAAGTAATTCAGAACTAAGTCATCTACAAGCTATAGGTTGTGATTCTAAGAAAACGCAATATATTTATCATCCAATGTGGGTCTTATTAACTAGTGCGGAAAAATATAACCGTATGGGAGAATTTTCTAAAAAAATTGGATTATTAGAATCTAAAATTAGACAGGATTTAAATTCCAAAGATTGTGAAATTCCTATTATGTTTAGAATACTTCAAAAAACATATATACGCGTCGGCAATGATTGTTATGCAAAAGATAATAACACATATGGTTTAACAACTTTGGAAAAAAGACACATTACTATTTCAAAGTCTAATATTAATCTCTCTTTTGTTGGTAAAAAAGGTGTTGCACAATCTACTAATTTTAAAGATCCATATTGTTTGAACTATTTAAAAGATAAACTCAAATTATTAAAGTCTAATGATTGTGTGTTTAACACAAGCCCAACAACCCTGAATAATTATTTACAAAGTGTAATGGAGAGTGATTTTACATGCAAAGATTTTAGAACTTATGGAAGTAATGTTATGTTTTTAACTATTTTGTGTAAATTAGATACACCTAAAACCCAAAAAGAAATAAAAGATAATTTAAAATATACTTATGACGAAGTTGCTAAAAAATTAGGTCATACAAGAGCTATATCCAAGAAAAGTTATGTTATGGGTGTTATTTCAGACCAATATATTCTAAACCCAACACAATTCAACAAGAAAAATCCCAAGACAATGTTTAAAATGTTGTGTGTTTAATTAAAAAGAATTTAAAAATATTAATATATAAGTTAGTAACAATGATGGAATCTAGTCTACCCAAATTCAAANCCTCTAATAATGACCCAAATAGTTTCAAAAATAAGTATTCACTAGAAAGTAGGAAATCAGAATCTAAAAGAATAATGGAAAGATATCCCGATAGAAGACCTATTATAGTAGAAAGATCGAGTAATTCTGATATCAAAGAGATTGATAAGAAAAAATACTTGGTCCCACTAGATTTAACTGTTGGTCAATTTATATATGTTATTAGGAAAAGAATTGAACTATCCTCCGAAAAAGCTATTTATATTTTTATTAATAATTCGTTACCTCCTACTGCTGACCGAATTTCAAGTATTTATGATAAACATAAAGACGAGGATGGGTTCCTATATGCGACGTACCAATCGGAATCAACGTTCGGAGCTGATTTATTTCTTTGACCGTTTACGTTTAACGCTTCTCTTACGCGTACGTTTCTTGCTTTTACGTTTCTTGCTTTTACGACTCTTGCGTGTACGTCTTTTAGACCGTCTTTTAGACCGTCTTTTAGACCGTCTTCCGAAACGAAGGGAAATTGTCTTTCTAGTACTTAAATCTAAAGCTACACTTTCGTCTATGTATGGCCAATATTTTGGATCTACACTTTCTCTTATTTTGTCAACCGGTACACCTTTTTTAACAGCTTGTGATATGGCATTTTTATTAATTATATATTTTATTTAAAATTCTAAAGGCATTTACCTAGCATTTGGATTATTGGCCTTAATTCTCCTTAATATAAGGTTTATTTCAGCCCAGCTTAATTGGTCTATTGGTGATCCTCCATGTTTTCTGACCCAATTTACAGTATAACATTCATCTTCACTTCTTCCACCATCATCATAAACAATAGTTGGTATTATATCCCATGCTGGACTTTTATACATTATACTTTATCCCATACATTTTTAATTATACTTTCATACAAATTAAAATCATAACCATGATCGTCGTTTCTCCACCTTTGGTGATTAGCGGCTGTGTGTGCTAATTCATGAATAACCAAATCTTTAAATTCAGTATTATTTTCTATGTTTTGGTTCCTACTAGGTATTTTAAAAAACAAATGACGGTATTTTGATCGAAGGTATTTGTCTTTACCTATTACTGGTGCTTTTTTGTTTACATGTCTCTGTTTTGGTTTATTCAAGCCATTAAACATGGTACCTTTGGGAATTTCTCCATATAATACTCTGGATGTAACACCATTGTTTTGAATCCATCTATTTCTAAATGGGTCCAACACTTCTGTGTTGTTTGTTGATAATTCTCCATGAATTGAAACAAATAATCTTAAACCATCTTGAGCTTCTTGAGGAAATGTTCTGATATTATTATGAATGTGGCCACATA
>JGI20154J14316_10002983_pt1 | contig 13821 bp, 10 predicted proteins | sample COG_04_FD_14316 | JGI IMG/M metagenome (IMG submission 14316) | reverse complement strand
ATATTACCAGACATATGTGACATATGATTATGAATAATACACAATATATGATTTTAAGTTATTATTGAGACTAACATAAATTGTTCCACCTTGTCCACCTTTGGAAAAGGTGGAACCAAACCCACACGGGAGGGGTTCGGGGACTGGTCCCTGATTGGAGCCAAACCCACACGGGAGGGGTTCGGGGACTGGTCCTCGAGCTCTATGCTGATTGGGAAGAAGGATTTCTCGACAGTGCGCTTACATCCTTCAGTTGCTTACACGACTCGCAATACACAACCAAATCCTCCAGTCCTTTTTCAAACGGTATGGTAATAGTCCATCCTAAATCCTTGAGTTTCTGGTTGCTGATGTAGTAGCGCTGGTCGTTGAATGGACGGTCTTCAATATACGTGATCCAGTTATCATACTCCACAGTTTTCTGGATTCTGGAAATAAGCCGTTTCGTCACATCAAGGACTGTGTATTCCATCCCTTCATCGCACCCTATGTTGTATATCTCGCCAACCACACCTTTCTTCAGGATACACTCAAACGCGCGTGCCGTATCTTCGGCATGTAAAAACGCACGAACCACGCTACCATCGCCCTGTATAGTCACCTGTCTGTCGTCCTGTAAAAGACTGATAAACCGGGGGATCAGCTTTTCAGGAAACTGGTTGGGACCATACACATTGTTTCCTCGCGAAATGATAATTGGCATGTTGTAGGAATGGTTGTATGACTGAGCGATAAGCTCAGCCCCCGCCTTCGTCGCTGCGTACGGATTCGTGGGACACAGAATCGAGTGTTCTGTTTTGTGTTTTTCGTCTACCGAGTTCATGGATTCACCGTATACTTCGTCTGTGGAAACATGAACGAATTTTTCTATTTTTCCGTACTTCCTACAACATTCCAGTAGAACATGTGTTCCTAATATATTGTCTCTCGTAAACTGGAGAGAATCATCAAAAGAGTTCTGAACATGAGACTGGGCCGCAAAATGGATCACTTGGTCTACCTCATACACTTGTAAAATATGATTAACCAAGTCCTCCGAACATATGTTTCCTTTAACCAACGTATAGTCGGCGTGGCCACGAATCTCCGTGTCCACATTCTCCTCGCTTGCGCAGTAATACATATTGTCCAGATTTACAATCGAATACTCGTTTTTTGAAAAAATATAGTTGATAAAATTGGACCCGATAAACCCGCATCCACCTGTTACCAACAGTCGTTTTTTCATAGATACATAGAATGGAGATTTTACCATTCTCATATAAACGTAATACAAATATATAATACATAATACCTATCATACACACCCTACATAACCAGAGAATGATGTCCGACACTACTCGCTATATTCGTCCTCTGTAGACGAAGTATCCATGTACACAGTTGTCGCAAACGGTCGCAGTCTACGGTTCTGATACGAACCAATCGTTCTGCGATTTTCTCCGAATTCTTCGTCGATGCGTCTTGCTGCGTGTAATGAATGATACGAAAACATGTTGCCAGATATACGATGTTGTCTTATGGGTATGTGATTGGTATTAAACAACAGCCCCCCTGTCATCGACACCATTTCAGCAGTACCGAATTTTGGATTGAAAACAAAAAATTCGTGAAGTCTTTTTCTCAATACCTTCTCGTAATGTATATTTAAATCGCGGGTTCGTGAGTATTTGCTTTTGTAGTAGACTGTGAGATACGGTTTCATAATATCAAACAACTGTTTTTCTGGAAATTCGGGATGTATGTTTACTTCAGGATTGATAGCCGCGTAGTCATATAACATAGAACATAACCCGTCCAGCAAACACACATATGGACTGGTGTTGACATAATTTACAAGCGCAAAGTCTTGAATATAATTATCATATAACATTGCAAACATGTCTAAGTGGAACTCGCATTTGAAAAAACCATCTATCAACATGGGGACATGATAGAGACGCAACTTCAAGAAAAAATACATTGTGTACAAGATGGAAACTGGGAATGCTATGTTGGTGTATGGGTCTTTTACCGCAGTCGGTGTGGCAATCATGTAGCTCATGTTTGCCAATGCGCTCTGAAACATGTTCACAATATCCGTTAGCGAGTAGAGACACCTGTGATTGTTTACAAGTAGAGTAAGAACATTCTTCGAGGAACTGTCCAGTTCATTCAGACACAGATCCAGACACGGTTCCTTCTTCGCTCGTCGCAGCTTATACATGAACGCCAGTTTGCAGAAACCACGATATATCTGTTGAAACTTACAGAACATCGCTAAGAAGTCTCTTCTATATTCGTCTGTCGTGAATGGATTTTCTAACGCGTACATCAACATATCGTATTTTGTGGTCATGTTTACCGATGGATTATAAATGTGGTGATAAAACATGGAATACTGATTGTGCGGAACCGTCACTCCATATTGATTCAAATAGCTGTGTATGCGGGTTATCTTTCCGAACGTCATTGTGCTATTATCGAGTGGCCACTCGATGGTCACATCATCTATCTTTTTTAGATGCGACAAAAATTCATTTTGTATAATAAACGAGAAGGCAGTTGCCATTTATTATATTTATCTTCTTTTTTTTAAGCATATTTTTGCGTTATGGATTACACTATGCCAATAGGCGTGTTGTCGCATGCGGGAGTTGGTTATTAAAACCCTGGGTCATACTTGTTATCCTTTCCGGTATCCACGCTCTGAATACTCACTACGTTGTTCTGAATAGCAAGCTGGCTGTCGCTACATTCCGTCTCCATGCTTTCCACGCCCCCGAACATGTCTTCGATTTCGGTGTCGTCGCTTTTGGGCGATACATACTCGCTGCTCTCATCATATTTCATCATCGTGTCAATGTCCAACACGACCTGGAAACTGTTTGTTCCAAAATATCCTTCTTGTCCACACATGATATTTGCCGAAACGCCGCGGAATGTGTCCAGTTCTCCATGTCTCGCCGCACGCAAGAACATCTCGGGGGTCTCTTCGAAAGATGCCTTTGCGATAGGACCAATGTTATCGTTGTTGATACCGTGACGGAAGATAGATATCAGTTTGCTTGTGAACGACATTCTATCACACAATACACTGAAATGGTGGTAGTTAATATACGTACCATCAAACTCGATAACCTCGCTCAATTCATTAAATATTGCCTGTCTTGCTGCTTCGATGCCTAAGACTCGATATACCTCCATGATATCATTGCTGAATGTGCGCGAAGAGTCAATGTAGTCCAGAGCCAAGACCTCCATGAGGTTTGTCCCCACTGTATCCAGCACCCAGATATCCTGCTTCTTGTATACATCGCCTTGTTCGTATATGTTATCTACAATCTTACGCACAGTCACCTTCTTTATTTTTTTTACTCCGCGCAGCACGGTGTTGTTAAGCAACTGTTCCTGGAAGTTCTTCAATACATAGATTTGGTCTGACTGGTCCAGTGGTGACATATTTCCCTTAGCAGCATTCTTTGACGGTTTCAGTACGCTGTTCATACGAATTCTAAAGACCAGCTTGTCTGAATTATAGTCACTGAATACACAGGTTATGTCGTCTCCATAACAACTGTTCAGCGTATAATGAATATCGTCCATGGTGATGTTCTTTTCAACCATGATGGTCTCGTCCATCTCCATACGAATGATCCATTTCTGCTTCTCTGGAATATCTGTGGCACCACCATCCTCTTCCATGCATTCTGATATCATAGTCTCAAACGCCCGATATTGTTGAATTGTGTCCTGGTCGCTTGAAATAATTGTGTTCAGATCATCGGGGTCAAAGCAGATGTTCACGGATTTCACCACCTCATCCATCTTTGTATGCTCCAGCATATACATAAACACCTGTGCTTTTTCGCGGTCCGTCTCGTCCTCGGGTTTCAGATATACTGTAAGCGATGGGTTCTTAGGGTCCCCTGTTAGAGACAAGATTTCCTCAATGCGAGGGACACCGCGGGTAACATTGGACTTGGACGCCACGCCCGCGAAATGGAAGGTGTTCAGTGTCATCTGTGTGCTGGTTTCACCAATCGATTGTCCGGCAGTCATACCTACCATTTCTCCAGGTGAGACAATCGCACGCTTATACGTCATTACGATTGTATCCAATAAGACGACCATGGCTGATTGGTTAAATCTCTTCACAAGGAGGAGGTCTTTTGGCGACAAGTAGTAGTAATACAGAACCTTGAACAACTCCGTAGGTTTTGTGTAATACATCGTCTCCAGTTTCTCATAGGTGGCCTCAATCATATTGTATGCTTCCAGAGGAGTGATGTCGACCATGGAGCTGGAATTGATGGCCTGTTGACCTTGGATGTTGTTGATGATATAGGAAAACGCCACAGGCAAATTCACAACGTTGTCTCCCTTGTTTTTGAACACATTCTTGATGATTCCATCCCGCTTTTCAAGCATCAGGTCAGTGTATTGTTTGTTCTTCTCCTGCAACTTTGCCTTTTGCTTCTTGTATCGCTTACCAGCCTTTTCTTCGAAGATCTTTCCGATTTCCTTGTTCACACCAGTATCGTCTGGCAAGGTGTAGTGCGAATAAATCTCTTGAATAGTCATACTCACAATGGGCAGGACCTGGTTCTCCACCTTGATAGTATCAATCGAGTCTTCGCCGTAACTGAACTGGACAATCTTGTTTTTGTTTGTGCGGATGGTCATATCATAACCCACCATCAAATCCTCCAATCCCTTTACCAGTCTTCTCTGAATATACCCAGTGGTGGAGGTCTTGACAGCAGTATCGATTAGACCAACACGACCACCCATGGCATGGAAGAATAGCTCTTGCGGAGATAACCCATTGATATACGAACTCTCGACGAATCCTCGGGACGCCGGCGTGTCATCGTATTTTGTGTAGTGGGGCAATGTTCGCTGGTCAAACCCATAAGGAATACGCTTACCGTCTACATTCTGTTGTCCCAGACACGAAATCATCTGCGAGATGTTGAGGTCGCTGCCTTTGGACCCAGCCTTCACCATGACAACAAATCTGTTGTTCTTGTCCAAACTCGCCAATCCGATCTTACCCGCATCGGATGACGCCTTGTTCAGAATATTATTGACCTGCGTCTCAAATTCCTGGACGTTGGTCCGACCCGTATTGTTCTTGAATACGCCCAGCTGGGTCTGGTCGATGAGGTTCTTGACCTCTGTCTTCTTCTTTGTGATTGCGTCCACAATCATGTCTTTTGTCTTGGTGTCTGATTTCAGGTCGCTGATACCAACACTGAACGAACTTGACATCATATAGTCGGTGACGACGTTCTGTAAATCATCGATAAACTGCGACGCATTCATGTTGCCGAACTCGTTACAAGTGCGCTGAATGAGACCCTTTGTGCCACCACCCAACACACTCTTGTCCAGTTGACCGCGAATGTATTTGCCGTTGCGGATTTCCAATACATTGTTCGATTTGGAAAAGTCCTCGCGCTCGTCGTCGAATGCCTTGTTTTTGTATTTCATCGACAACGGGGCCATGATTTGGGATAATACGTCGAAACTGCTGATGACACCGCCCTTATTATTCAGGTCGTCGGTGTTCACGCGATTGCTCAACATGAGCAGATTCATCGCTTCGCGTGGCCCAAAGTTGATGTTCTCGCGAGTCATGCGATAGGAACCAAGCATCGAATCTTGGTAGATGCCAATAATCGGTGCGTTGTTGGCGGGACTGATTAAGTTATAAGGAACCGCTGCCAAATTACGAAGCTCCGAATCACTTTCGGCATCTTGTGGCATGTGTAAATTCATTTCATCGCCATCGAAATCCGCATTGTAAGGCTTTGTGTCGGCAACATTCATCCTAAACGTGTCGCCTCGGGACATAATACGGGCAATGTGACACATCATGCTCATTCTGTGGAGTGTAGGCTGTCTGTTGAAAAGCACTGGGTCGCCGTCCATCATGTGGCGGTGGACCACATCTCCATCCTCCAGGCTGATGGACTTGCGGTCCATGTATCGCAGCGTGATCGACTCGCCATTCTTCTTCTCCAGAATCTTAGCGCCTGGGTGAATGTCGGGACCGTTCAGCACCAGCTTTAGGAGGAATGCCTTGTTGCGTTCGTTCACCACAACGGGTTTGGTGATATTCTTGGCGATTTTCATGGGGATACCCAGCTCACGGATGCCCAGGTTGGGGTCGGCTGTGATAACCGAACGGGCACTGAAGTCCACTCTCTTGGCCATGAGATTTCCTCTCATGCGTCCACCCTTGCCGTTCAAACGGTCCTTGATGGACTTGAGCGGACGCCCCGAGCGCTGGGCGACGGAGGCGACGCCCGGAATTTTGTTGTCCACCTGCGTGGCGACGTAGTATTGGAGGACGGTGGTCCAGTCGTCAATGACGTTGGCGGGGGCGTTGTTTTGTATTTTTTCTTGAAGCGTGTTGTTTGTTTTGATAATATTCACAAGAATGTGGCTGAGATCGTCCTCGCTGCGTTGCTGGGCATCGTGTTTCACGGAAGGACGCACGGCGGGAGGGGGCACAGCCATGACTTGACATACCATCCAGTCGGGACGCGACCAGAGCGGACTGAATCCCATGAAGGTAACGTCTTCGTCAGAGATACGCTTGAAGTTGCTGAGGACCATCTCGGGGAGCAGTTTGATGATGATGTTTTGTTCACCTTCCGTCTTGTTCTCCCACTCGGCCATGATGGTGGCGAGCCCCTCCTTGCGAATCTTGTTGGGTTGAAGGCAGCCGCACCCGTCCTCGATGTCTTCTCCACACCGCCCAACCTTGCTGGCGAGGGAGAATACATATTTCCAGCGGGCGTCGCCAACGAGTTTGAGGGCCTGTTTGTATTTTTCTTTGCTTATCAACAGTTTGCTACACTTGAAACAGACACATCGCAGAATCTTCAGAATGCTGTTGAGATACTGGATGTAGAAGACAGGACGTGCCAACTCGATGTGGCCGAAGTAGCCTGGAGTCTGCATATAGTCGAGACCATCGGTGGGACAAATGAGCCCGGGTTCAAGAACACCCATGCGCGGGTCAAAGAGTCCTCCGATGACGGGTTTGTTATTAATATACGTGTCCCTGCTGGTTATTTCCGCAACCGAGCCCTGCCTAATCTCCTCGGGAGACAGAATACTGAACTGAATCCCGATGATCTTAGAGCAAGTTGGGTTCATGTCGTTTGTTTTCACTGACATTCCTTTTAGTAATACTATATATTTAGATAGTTTTCTCCTTCATTTATTTTTTTAATTGGGAATTCAAAATAATGTATACATAATACAAAGCAATGGGCCTCTTAAAAACAACCGCGTTTTTCTCGCTCGCCGCACAAATAGTCACTGGAATTGTGGACGTGTATGTTCTCATGTTACCGAGATCTATTGAATACATGCTCCTCAAGGAACTGCTCACGCTGGAGCTGATGGTTCAGATTATAGAAGGAATTTTCTACGTATGGCTTGCACTCTACATCTCTACCGCAACGAAAATCACACAGAAGAGATACTGGGACTGGGTCATCACGACACCTGTCATGTTGATTACTCTGTCGTCGTACTTCATCTACTTGCGCATCACCAAAGAACAGGGGTCGGAAGCGATTCCATCCCTCCTAGACATTGTTCAAACTAATTACGTCAATTTCACCAAGATTATCATACTCAATGCGCTCATGTTGGCGTTTGGATACCTGGGAGAAATTGGCGTGATGAAGGTCATGCCTTCCGTGTTTGCCGGGTTCGTGCCGTTCTTCGCCATGTTTTATCTGATTTACAACCAGTATGCGAAATACACGCCAGACGGCATGACGCTGTTCTACTATTTCGCAGGCGTCTGGGGACTGTATGGAGTTGCGGCAATGATGTCGTACAAGTGGAAGAACGTGAGCTACAACATTCTCGACCTGTTCGCGAAGAATTTCTTCGGACTCTTCTTGGCCTATCTGATTGTGAGAGCACGGTAAAGGATGTGTCTTCGACATTCACGTGTCAAATACTAATTTAATTTAACATGCTGTTATGAGAAGCATCTTAAAAAAAATGATTTAGAATGAGCGGAGATTATATAGGTATAAGTATATAACACAATAAGCAACATGAAAATCCAAGAGATCAACGACAAGACCAAGAAGACCGTTTCCAAGAAGCGTCCCCGCGAGGAAACCGACGACGCCCGTGCTTCGTCCAAGAAGCGCAGCGAGAGTTCCGACAACGATGATTCGTCCAGCGACGAGGAGGGAATGGAACTTGAGATGGACGACCACGAGTATCGCAAGCTCCTGAACCATATGTTTCCCTCCAAGCATATGGCCAACAAGGTGGCGAGCGGCGAAAAACTCAAAGAGGCGTTTAAGCGTTTGCGGTCGAACAAAGAGAGCGATGAAGATGACAGCGACGAATCCGACGAAGACGACGAAGATACCAAACCGGTGAAAAAGAGCAACAAAGGCACCAACAATGACAAAAACAAGAAAAAAAATAAAAAGGTGAAGGAGGCTAAGGAGGATAAGGAGACCAAGTCCAAAGACGCAAAACCGCCAAAGTCTCCTAAAAACTCCAAGAAAAATGTCACTCCTGACAACAAAAAGACTGCTAAAAGTAAAGCAAAAAAGACTGTGGTAGAGAGTGAGAGCGAGTCCGAGGAGAGTGGCGACGACGACGACGACGAGTTCCCAGACAAGTCCAGCAAGTTCAACATCATCTTTACCATTGGTGGTGCGGACGACGACGAAGAGGAGTGGGAGTATGACGAAGATGACGAGGATGATGACGAAGACTGGGAGACGGAGGACGAAGACGAGGACGTGTCTTCCAGCGACGAAGATGATGAGGAGGACCTCGGGGAGAGCGAGGAGGAGGATGAGGAGGAAGACGAAGAGAGCGAAGAGGAGAACGTCGTGGTCACACGCAGTCGTGACAAGAAGTCGGCATCTAAGAGTAAGGGTAAGAATTCCAAGGTTCTTGAGGAGGGAGAAGTAGATGAAGAGGAGGAAGAAGAGGAGGAGGAAGAAGAGAAGGAGACCAAGAACGAGAAGAAGAAGCCAAAAAAGGTCTCCAGCAACAGCGATTTCCTCAAGCAGCTGAAGGATTTGTATAAGCAGAACAAGGACAACGCTGACGCCAAGGAGTGCGTGGAGGCATGCGAAGAGACCATCAAGAAACACGAAAAGAAACAGAAAAAGAAGGAGAAGAAGCACCAGGAGAAGAATGGGCGTATTTTCAAGAAACTGGTCAAGGACAAGAACACCAACAACGACTTTGAGTTCTTCGAAAAGTTGGACCTGGAGGCACAGAAGAAAATCATCAAGGAGCTTCGCGACATCAATACTGTTATTCGCGTAGAGAAACCGTATCGTCTCACGCTGCTTGAGGCGGACATGCCTACCATGTTCAAGGGAGCGGCCATGAAGAAGATCAATTCGTTGCGTTACATGGAGCCGGGTTCGGGCGATTACTACAAAATCAAGAACTGGGTGGACACGTTCATGCGCATTCCGTTTGGCAAGTATAACCATCTTCCTATCAGCATCGACGACGGTGTAGATGTGTGTCACAATTTCATGGAGAACGCGAAGAATACCCTTGACGAAGCCGTCTACGGTCTCAACGACGCCAAGATGCAAATCATGCAGATGATGGGTCAACTGCTCACCAATCCGTCCAGTATCGGCACCGCCATTGCGATCCAGGGACCCATGGGAACAGGAAAGACTACGTTGGTCAAGGAGGGAATCAGCAAGATTCTGAACCGCCCGTTTGCCTTCATTGCTCTGGGTGGCGCCACGGACAGCAGTTTCCTTGAGGGTCATTCCTACACCTACGAGGGAAGCACGTGGGGCAAGATTGTCCAGATTCTGGTAGACAGCAAGTGTATGAACCCGGTGATTTACTTCGACGAGCTGGACAAGATCAGCGACACGCCCAAGGGCGAGGAAATCGCCGGCATTCTCACCCATCTCACAGACACTTCCCAGAACACCCAGTTCCACGACAAGTATTTCGCCGAGGTCGATTTTGACCTGAGCAAGTGTCTGTTCATCTTCAGTTACAACGACGAGAGCAAGATCAATCCTATCCTTCGTGACAGAATGTATCGCATCCACACCAAGGGATACGACAAGAAGCAGAAGACCATCATTGCGAATGACTACCTGTTGCCGACGATTCGCAGCCAGGTCAAGTTCTCTACCGAAGACATTGTTATTCCGGAAGAGACACTTCATCATATGATGGAGTCGTTCTGTAACAAGGAAGACGGTGTGCGAAACATGAAGCGGTGTCTGGAAATCATCTACACGAAACTGAACTTGTATCGACTGATGAAGCCCGACACCAATCTGTTCGAAGAGAGCATGACACTGAAGGTGGAGTTCCCGTTCACAGTGACAGTGGATGTGGTCAACAAGCTTATCAAGAAGGAGGGGGAGACGAACATGTCCTATATGGCTCTGTATGTGTAGAAGAGGTTGGTGCTACTGGAGTCAAATACATATCATAAAAAATACAAAAATACAAAAATACATTTGTATTTTTTATGAGTTCTTCCAGTATTGTCTTGTCTTGTCTTGTCTTGTATAATACCGTTAAATCCTGAGTATTTTTCGTCTACAAATAACATAACTATAGCAATGACGACATGTATTGAAATAGACGACTTGGATTTTCAGTATGAAAAGGTGGAAATATTCAAGAACCTGACAACGCGTCTTGAAATGAACCAGCGATATATCTTGGCTGGTCTCAATGGATGTGGAAAGTCAACGTTGTTGAAGATCATCGGAGGAAAGGTGTTATGCGACGCCAACAAGGTTCATGTCCTGGGGAAAGATCCGTTTCGCGACACCACACTGAACAACGACGTTGTCTTTATCAACAACAGCTGGGGGACGCAGACCATGGCTTATTCTGGATATAACATGCCGCTACAGTCCAGTCTCCAGGTCAAGGAAATGATGAAAGCCCTGAAAGAACAGAATCCCGAGCGAGACGCGGAACTGCTTGACATTCTGGACATCAATCCCGAGTGGCGACTCAATGCGGTCAGCGAGGGGCAGCGAAAACGCGTTCAGTTGTATTTGAATCTATTAAGACCGTTTAAAGTATGTCTTCTTGATGAAATTACCGTGAATTTGGATTTACTGGTGAAGGATAAGTTCTTGAACTATTTGAAAAAGGAGACCGAGATCCGGGACTGCTGTATTGTCTACGTAACCCACATTTTTGATGGACTGGAGGAGTGGGCGACTCGACTTGTGTATCTTCACAACAACAAGGAAATCGAGACGTTCGAGATTGCTGAGATTCCGAGCATTTACAAGTTTCTCTTGGAGAAATTCAAGGAGGAGTACGACGGTTCGGTGGAAGAAATAGAAGAGCACGGGCGTGAGGTGAGTAGGAAAAACGCTGGCGGATATAGCCACGGCGTGTTAGGTGGTATGATAGACCTGAAAGGAACAAAAGGAGCAAGGTAGGAGGCGTCAATCTTTCACCAATACACGTATACACCCGCGTATTTTTATGTGCGATGAATAATAGTATAGCGAGCATGTCGGAAGAAGAAAACGAAGAACAACAACAACAACACTGTCTTGTTAGTTTAGGCTACAACTGCGACCCGCGGATCCACATGGCCCACAACCTCAACATAACAAGAGACGCGGGTTACCGCTCATGCCCCTTCGACTTGTGTATTACCCCGTTCCAAGGACTGTGCGAATGCATCGAGACCGACTTTGCCTACTTCTTCCACGAACTGATGCTGACTCCCGGCCCCAACGCCGATGGAGACCGGTCGCAGTGCGGGAACGGCGGACTGAATATCATCAATCGATACGGCATGATTTTCAACCACGAAAGTCCGACGCATTCACACATGTTCTGTGGCGGAAAAAACGACGACCTCTTCTACATCAGGAACAACTTCGAGGAGTTCAAAAAGAGGTACCAACAGCGGATCGACAACTACCAACGCTACCTTCGAACATGTAGACGAATCACCTTCCTCTACAAACCGCCACCGACCGGCGAGTGGGACATGGATGTGCTGGAACCCCTGTTCAGAGAGAAATATCGGGATCAAGACACGCAGATAGAGTTTGCGCGCATCGACTAAGTCGTCAGCAATTTGATAGCTTCTGATAACTTCTGATGAATAATATGATAACATGAACAAGTTAAATGTATCTGTTGATGTTATGTTATCGCAACACTACCAAACAATGTCCGATGTCCAGACGCCATTGGATGTGTTGAAAAACATGCATACATTGACAATCAAATACCACCACCGGTTACTGGAGATGATCGAGTCGCTGGACAAGACCGAATATACCGCATTGTGTAGAGAGTTTGGATACGACATGACCGAAACATTCAACGTTCAGCAGATTCAGTATCGGATTCGACACTCGACAGACCGCCTCTACCACATTGAATGTGTGAAAACAGCCACCGCAGCTGAATCCGAACCATGTGACCACGAAATCGTTGAGGATTATATCGACACCGATCCGGAGAAATCTCAACGGGTGGCTTATTGTAAGCTATGTGAAAAGACATTTCCCTGAATGAATGTCGTGTCACGTGGAGAATTCAAAAGACGATAGACTCTCTATATTCGCCAGTTCTTTCGCGGCGTGGATGGATGAACGCGCCTTCTTTGGCGTGGGGGGTGGGGAAATGGTTAGGAAACTGTTGGTGACAATTCCGTCGATACGGTAGTTCATCATATGGTTCAGACTGAACGCGTCTTCGCACGTATACGAAAACACCAGCATTCCCTTGTTGTGTAGATATTCGATCGCGGCGGCGTCCAGGGCTGTCCAGTGGATACACACATAGGACATGTCTTTACACAACAGGTCAAGTTGTTCGAGGGTGAACCTGTTTCCGGTGGTGAACCCCACGTGAATGGGTAGTTTGTACTGGAGCAAGTCGGTGACAAATCCTCTGGTGAACCCGCTGACGTAGATCCGGTCCATGTCGTCGGACGAGAACCACGTGTTGAGGAGTTGAACCAGCGGGTGGACAATGTCGTCTGTTCCTTTGATGTCCAAAAAGAGCCGCATCTTGGTGTGTGCGAACTCCCGGAACACGTCTTCCAAGAGAACCATTTTGTGGACAGCCAGGTCTTTGTAGGACATGTCCAGAATATACTTGTCGTCGATCCAGGTGTCGTGGAAGACGACGATTCCGCCGGTGTTACATAGCTGGATGTCCAACTCGATCATATCGAATCCCGCCTCGGCGGCTTTGCGGAACGACTCCATGTTATTGTCGCCGTATTTGTCGGAATATCCTCGGTGACCAATTTGCCACATGTATATTTATATACCATGTGGACACAAAATAATAGTACAAAATAATGGAGTTCGTTGTCTCCGTTATTTTGTGGCGGTGATATATGAGTTACGTGTATTTGCTCCAGGCGACCTCGGGGGCGACCTATGTAGGCGCCACCGTGGATCTGGACCACCGGCTCCGGCAACACAACAAGGAAATCAAGGGCGGGGCCCACGCCACCAGTCGCAAGGTGAACCGGGGCGAGACGTGGCGCAGAGTGTGTTACGTGGCGGGGTTTCCCGACTGGAGGGCGGCGCTCCAGTTCGAGTGGGCGTGGAAGTTCCAGAGCCGCAAATTGCCTAAACAGATGGTCCCCCTCGCCCGGCGGAAACAGGCCCTCGACGTTCTTCTTCACCTGGAGCGGCCAACCAGCAAGGCTCTGGCCTATTCGGAATGGGCGACCGAACCGGCGGTCGTCTGGGAACCGGACCCTGAACCGGCGAGTGGTGGGGGTGGGAATGAAGATGTCAGCTAGAACATCCAAGTGTCTGCCCTATCCCCGGG
>JGI20154J14316_10002980_pt1 | contig 13823 bp, 15 predicted proteins | sample COG_04_FD_14316 | JGI IMG/M metagenome (IMG submission 14316) | reverse complement strand
GTCAATTAGTGTAGAGCCGGGAAGTGGTAGTACAATAATGGGATATGCTGGTATATGTCCTCCAAATGTTCAAGCTAATTCAGATGCATATTTTAATGCAATAAATATAAATGAATGTATGTCATTTCTTAATACTAGACCATGTGGAGAAAATATAGAAACAAATTTACCATTACCAGAAATAAATAAAACATATTCAACAGTAATAATACCAAAAGATGCTGTAATAGAGTTATATACTCCAGAAATAACAATGGAAAATCTAAATGTTATACCAGATAAAATATTATATAGTTGGGAAGGTACTGATATTGCTCCAAATGCATTATATAGATCATATATGTCAGAATTACCATATAGAAAAATACCATCAAATATACCAGCACCGATATTTGATAATTTTATTCCATGGTATAGTAATTCATCAGGAGAGTCATCGTCATTAAATTTTAATAAAATACAATTAGTAAATGGATACAGTGGTTCTGTTTCTGCGTCATGGTCTGGTAAATTTGAATTTATTGGTGAAAATACAGAAATAATAGAATTTAATATTCCTGATATATCAGGAGGTGAATCTATTGAAATTGACTTACAAAATCAATGTGATAATTTATCAAGTATTGATGTTAATTTTTTAACATATTCAGGAACAGACGGCACGTGGGGTAGTGATTTGAATATGAGATTATTTAATAATAATATAGAAATAGGACAAATTGGAGGATATGATCTTTTTGGAATGAGTAGTGTAATTGGTTCATGGCCTAGTACATGGGCAAACAATAATAATACAACTTATGAGGATATTGTAATAGAAATCCAAAATCCAGAATATATAAATTTTGGATTAACAATAAGAGCATTATATAATCAAGAGAATATATCTAATGAAGATTTAGATCCAGATTCAAATGCAAATATACCTTATTTAAAAAATGCGACGAGTACATTTACAAGTACACGTGTATTTGGCGTAAAAGCATATGATACAGGATCGGAATTATCTATAACAAATCTAAGTGTAAATAATAATAATATAAATATAATCTGGAATACTGGTGATACAGAAAACGCACCTATAAATGCAGTAAATGTGAAATGTTGGATATCTAGTGATAATGGATCAACATATGATTATTCTGATGCGCCGGTATATGAGGGACTTAACAATGGTACAGCAATGATTATTTTATCAGATGAAAGTTTAAATGATAAAAATTTAAAATTAAAATTTAGATTTTATGATAATGATGAGAATGATAAATTATTTATATTAGAGTCCGAGACTTTTACTTTAAATAATTCAAGTATTACTTTTAATATGTCTATATCTCAAGGATGGCAATTAATTGGTTTGCCACTAATTGTTGATAATAATAATTATCAAACATTATTTCCAGATTCAATAGAAGGAACATTATATTCATATACTAATAGTGGAGGATATGAACCACAAACAGAATTATCACCTGGTCAAGGTTATTGGTTAAAATTTAATAGTAATAATGATGTTTCAATAAGTGGACAAACTATATCAAATTTAGAGATTGTTTTATCAAAAGGATGGAATCTAATTTCAGGTTCTACAAATTCAAGTATAATTGATGATAATAATATAATAATAGAAAATACATTATATAGTTATGGTGTGAATGGTTATGTTCTATCAGAAAATGTAGAATTAGAAGCAGGTAAAGGTTATTGGATAAAAACAAATAGTGCTGGTACAATTATAATTACAGTTTAGAAATTTTTTATTTTATAGTTATATAAAAAGATAAATTTATATAGTTATAAAGTCATGAAATATATTTTTGATACAAAATTATTAAATTTATTAAAATTACAAGATTGTGAAAAATATAGTATATCATATATACATAATTGTATTATTAATCAATTATCAGATGAAATTGTTTTAAATAAAAAACATAAATTAAATAATAATTTAATTTATATAATGAAAAATAAATTTCCGAAAAATAGTGAATTATCATATGATTTTTTAATAAAAAATCCGGGTTATTGGTATAATCAATATAATGATGGGTTTAGTAAATCCGCATTAAAAGAAATTACAATGTCATTTATTAATATTAATATTCAACAAAAATATTTTGATAAAGGTATAGTTGTTAATAACATTCAAATCTAAATTTGTGTAATATATTATGATAAATAGAATATAAAAAAATTGATATTACTATTTTATAAATATATGAATATATATTTATAAATTATAAGTATGCCTGTACCTATATATAATGGAGTTAAATATCAACCAGAATATTATTGTAGTGATTTTTGTAAATATTTAAATTTACTACCAAATAATAAATATTATAAATCTTATTTATTAAAAAGATTATGCAATGTCTTGGAATGTAAATGGAGTAGATATAAATTAGATAATAATATACTTGAAATATTAAAAAAAAATAATATTGAATTTAATCAGTGGTCTACTGATGTAACTATAAGATATTTAAATTCAATAATATCAAGTTTAAAACGGGTAAAATTTTCTAATACAGATATTATAATTTTACGAATATATGAAGAAGGACTTGTTGTTAATGATATTGATATCTAAAATTTACTTAATTTAGCAACTGCTTCAGAATTAATTTGAAATTTAATTTGATTTATATTGTCTTGAGACAGATTATCGTCTTTAGATAAATTTTCGTTTAATTTATTATATTCGCTACATTGACTAACTGCAGTGTCGTAGATATTTTTCATTTTTACTATATTGGGCCTATTATAACCGAAAGTTTTTTTATAAAAATCTTTATATTTTTTTGATAAATTATAAATTTTTTTAATTTCAGCATCTGTTAATATTGGTCCCATTGTAACAGTTTGTAAACAATGACCTTGTTGTAGATAACAATCTATAATTGGTAATCTAAATAAATACCATTCCGGATGTTTACCTCTACCTGTAATTTCAAAATCTGGAAATTTGCCTAATGCGTCACCATAATGACCCTGTATATAATCATTACCTATATTATAACCTTCAATCCATAAATTGTTTATTCTATTTGTATAAAAAAAATGAATTAATGTATTAGGATCAAAATAAAGTGGTCCAGATTCGTCTTTTTGTTTTAATCGTTCCCCATTATAAGAATTCCATTTCCATTCAAATTTAAATAAGTTTTTTTCTTGCATATTATTAAGAGGTAACTCTAATAATAATAAAGGATCGATTTTATTTCTTCTATAATATTCATAATTTAAATTTTCAGTAGATTTTATTTTATTTTTTGTTGTATTATATAATTTAATTATTTTATTATATACTGGTCCATTTTCTTTTATTTTTCTATTAGTTACAGGATTAATAAGTCTATTTAAATTCCATTTATCTAATTGTTTATTAGTTAAAAGTAATTCAATCATTTATTTATAATATAAATAAGATATCTTTTTAAATAAAATCAATATTATTATATATTTTTTTAATATTATAATCAACATATGAGAATGCTCCAATTATTATATAACATATATGTTTACGGAATATTTCATCTAATTTATTATTAACTAATAAATCAATATTTGTTATTAAATTATTTTCTATATTATTTTTATTAGAATTCCAATCTATTTTTACATTAAATAATTTTTCTTCTGTTAATTTATTATCAGATAAATATGTATCCAGCATCATTTGAAGTTCTTTATAAATAATTTTTAATTTTTTTTTATCAACATTTTCATATATTTCAATGGTAAAATATGTATTTAATTCAAAAAATGTTTGAAAAACTTTCATTTTTTTAAAATAAAAGTTTTCTTTTTCTGACAATTTTATTTTTTTATTTGTAAAGTTTCTGGTTAAAAAATTAATATGATTAATTTCTTCTGTTGTAAATTCTGTATTAGTATATATTTCATTTTGTTTATTTTCAAAAAGATCTTTTAATGAAGTTAAATAATATATATACATATTATTATTTCTAAAAATAGGATATAAATAATTTATATCTTTTAATTTATTATTATTAAAAAAACAATTCAAAGTTATTGGATCATTATAATTTATTAATTGTTTAATATTTTTTACAATTAATTGTTTATATTTATGATTTTTATAAAAATACCATCTTCTTTGAAAATTAATAATTTGTAATTCAAAAAAAAAAGGATCCATAATTTGATATTTTGAAATATCAAAGATATTCATTATATCATTTATATATATAATATCTTAAATATATATTATATTTAAGATATATAATTCGTCATATGGAATTCTATTATAGTGCATTATAATGATTTAATAATATATTATGGTCTTTAAAGTTATATATAAGACTTAAATCTATTATATAAAAATATTGAAATCTAAAATATTTAGAAACTTACCTTTTAGTATATATAATAAAATGAGTAAAAAAGCACATAACGTCGTACCTTTTGCCAAGTTTGATTTTGAGAGATTAGTAATCTCAGATCTTATAGAGAATGATAGAATCCCAAGCCAAAAAATAGCATATGTATCATATAAAGATGCAAAGAGAGGTGATGGTCAATGTGATATTCAAGGACCTGAACAATTATTAGATAATTATGGTATTCCTGATGCAAATGGTCCATATTTTACAACAGTAAAACAAAGGGCTTTTGTAAAAGTACCATTAGAAGTAAATAATCTAACAACTTCCGAAACTGAAAAAGAACGAGAGGCAAGAGCAGCAGTTCTTGCTGATTATAAACAGTTTTTAATCAATCTTGATAAGTATATGATTGATAATAAAGATAAATTTTTTGGCAGTGCCAAAGCAGCAAAAAAATATACATATCAACCAATTGTTCGTAAATCAGTTCTTTCTCAAGATTCAGATGACGATTCTGATGACGATGGTGTTGTAGCAGATAAAGTAGCACAAGTATCACGTCCAGATTATTATAAGATGAAGGTTCCTTTAGATTGGAATACTGATAAGGTATTATCTAAAGTATATTGTAAAAATGATAAAGAATCTCAAGCATATGGAACAGATGGTAAATATTCTGAAATCATGGTTGAAGAATTAGATGATCTTCGTAAACATATTGGTTACATGCGAAAGAATCGTTATGTTTTCCATATTTGTAAATTATGGGCAAGTAAACAAGCAACTAACGGACAAGATACAAAGAAATATGGCGTCACATTAAAACTTCAACGTGTAGAAGTTCAACCAAGACAGCAATATCAAGAAGATGTTGACGATGGTGGAGATGTTCCATTTATTGATTCTGACGATGATGATGAAGTTAAAGAAGTAAAACATTTTGTACAAAATGCAAAAGAAACATCAGACGACGATGACGATGACGATGACGATGACGATGACGATGATGATGACGATGACGATGATGTCAAGGAAGTTGTTAATAATTCTGATTCTGATTCATCAGTAGAAGCTGCAGAGGTAGTAAAGCCAGTAAAAATCCCTCGGAAGAGGGGTACAAAGAAAACACAAGATGTGTGAATATAATTAATATATTAATTTCGTAAAAATATTTAAATATTTATAATTTATATAAATATATAAATGAAAAACCCTTTTAATATTCGAGATATTAAATTAGACAAAATTATATTTTCAAAAGCTTCTTTAAATGAAAATAGTAAAAATATATATTTAAAATATAATAATAATGGTAAGTTAAGTAGATTTTTAATACAAACAACCGAATTAGAAATTAAAGATATTCAAGCATCAACAAATGATGTAACAATAATTTTAGTAAATTTAAAGTCAAATAATAATAAAAAATTAAATAATTTTGTAAATTTTATATATAAATTAGATAATCATATAATTGAAACGGGTAAATCTAATCCTGAATGGTTTTATTCGAATAATGTAAAATTTAAAGGATTAATAAGACAAGATGCAGATTGCGATATCCCGTATTTGAAATTAAAAATAAAAAATTATATGTTAAAAAATTTACAAGTTACGTATGATAAACAGTCTGAAAAAAGATCATTTAAAGATCTTAAAAAACATGATAATATTAAATTGGTATTAGATATATTTGGTTTATGGGTAAATAAAAATGGTTTTGGATTATATTTAAAACCCGTTTTAATAGATATTAGAGATTCAAATGAATTAACATTTTATGAATCAAGTGAAGATAATGATATTATAGATACTGAAATAAATATAGATGCTTTGGAAACACCATTAAATTTAATGATAGAAAGCCCAACCAAAATTTCAATGACTGAAATAAATGATGAAAAAATAAGTAGTGATTTAGAAACATCATTTAATAGAATAGATTTAATAATAAAAGATTCAATTAATGATGATAATATAATAAAAAATATAAATAATAGTTCTAGTGATATAAGTGATGATAATATAATAAAATATATAAATAAATTTTCAGATAATAGTTCTAGTGATATAAGTGATTATGAATATAAATTAGATACAATATCAGATATTACAATTAATAACCATTAATAATTTATAATAAAATATATAGTTATATGTCAAATTATACTATAAATGATATAGAAAATTTAGTAAAACGATGCAATAATTCAAATAAAAAAATAATAATAAATACAATACAAAACATAATAGAAGAAGATAACAAATTAAATATTAAATTATTAAATATTCAAAAAATAAATAATATATTTTTTAAAATAGATAAAAATTATGATGAAATAAATAAATATTGTACAATTTGTCAAAAAAATATAAAATCTAAAGAACATAAAATTAAATTAAGTAATTGTGATCATTTATTTCACAAAAAATGTTTAAATAAATATTTAAAAGTATGTCTAACAAATTTTTCATGTCCAAATTGTAAAAATAATTATAAAAACAAATTTGAATCTATAGCTAAAAATATTAGTAATAACTAATTATTTTATAAATAATATAGCTATCTATAATTTTTTTATATTATTTATTTGATCTATAGATTCAGAAACTAAATTTCTATAAACTAATATTAAAATAATAAATATTAATATTAATAATAAACAATTATTAATATAATTGCATATATTTGCTGTCATATATATAAATTATAAATTTAATTTAACAAATTTATAAATTTAACAAATTTATAAATTTTCTTACTGATATGAATTTATCTAAAGTAATATAAAATTAGCAAATAATATTGCTCCAATAACAACTAATAAATGATTTTCATTAAGCATATTATTCAATTGTGAAAGATCAAATTGTGAAAGATCAAATGATGGTAAATTAAAATTTAATTTTTGTGATACAAAATATAATAAAAATAATAAAACTATTACTATTAATAAATAATCTGATAATCCAGATCCTGCACCAGAAACAAGACCCGCAGAAGCAGTAGAGGAAGCTTCTGCTGATTGGTCTGTTGTTTGTTCTGTTGTTTGTTCAGTAGTATTTTCAGTAGTATTTTCAGTAGTATTTTCAGTAGTATTTTCAGTAGATGCTGCCTGAGTTGTTTCTTGTGATGCATCCATACTTCCATCTACTTGATCTGCTTTTTCTGTTTTATTTTCATTTTCTGTAGAATTACCTCCAGATTCAGCACCTAGATCCCCACCTTCGCCACCTGCAAATCCTTTACTATTATCATTTTCAGCAGCTAATTCTGCATCTAATTCGTTCATAGCATCTAACATACAACTTCTATTAACTTCTTCCCCAACAAAATCTAGTGTTGACTCCATTCTTATATCGGAAATAGTAGCATTATCACCAGTATTAATAAAATTAGTACTATTATTAATATTAGTATTAATAGATTCATCTTTTACAATACTTACTGCACCTTGTGCTTCTTCGATAGACGCACCACAAGACTGTACCATTTTATTTTGAATATTAGATACTGTATTATTTGTAGTAGATGATTCATCTACGTTATATGTATCAGTTGAAGAATTAATATTCATCATAGAACTTTGGTCTGTCATATTAGTATTTGTTGTAGTTTGATCAGCTGATATATTTGATTCACTATTAATATTTGTTTCGGATTGTATAGAATTATCTGTATTATTGGTTGTAGTATTTTCAGTGTTATTATCTGTGGTAGTAACTGCAACAGAAGTACTTGCAGTATTAGATGTTTGGTTAACTTCTGATGTAGTAGTGTCGTTTCCAAAAGTAGCATGTTCAATCATGTTATTTGAGATATATGGAGCAGAATTTTTAAATATTTCTTCATTTTGACCATTAACATAAGAATATGTTTTAAACATTATATATATATAATTATATATTTATTATATGTTTTTATTATAGATTTTTATTATAAATTTATTTATTTTTATTATAAAAATAAAATCCCGCTGCTCCGCCACCTAATAATAATATGATAATTATAATTATTATTATTGAGTTATTGCCCCCAGAGAAGGCACCAGATGCAAGACCCGCAGAAGAAGTAGCGGAAGCTTCTGCGGATTGGTCTGTTGTTTGTTCTGTTGTTTGTTCAGTAGTATTTTCAGTAGTATTTTCATTAGTATTTTCAGAAGTATTTTCAGTAGATGATGCATTTGTCATTTGTTGAGAAGCATCCACACTTCCGTCTACTTGATCTGCTTTTTCTGTTTTATTTTCATTTTCTGTAGAATTACCTCCAGATTCAGCACCTAGATCCCCACCTTCGCCACCTGCAAATCCTTTACTATTATCATTTTCAGCAGCTAATTCTGCATCTAATTCGTTCATAGCATCTAACATACAACTTCTATTAACTTCTTCCCCAACAAAATCTAGTGTTGACTCCATTCTTATATCGGAAATAGTAGCATTATCACCAGTATTAATAAAATTAGTACTATTATTAATATTAGTATTAATAGATTCATCTTTTACAATACTTACTGCACCTTGTGCTTCTTCGATAGACGCACCACAAGACTGTACCATTTTATTTTGAATATTAGATACTGTATTATTTGTAGTAGATGATTCATCTACGTTATATGTATCAGTTGAAGAATTAATATTCATCATAGAACTTTGGTCTGTCATATTAGTATTTGTTGTAGTTTGATCAGCTGATATATTTATTTCACTATTAATTTCTGTTTCGGATTGTATAGAATTATCTGTATTATTGGTTGTAGTATTTTCAGTGTTATTATTTGTGGTAGTAATTGCAAGAGAATCACTTGAAGTATTAGATGTTTGGTTAACTTCTGTTGAAGTAGTGTCGTTTCCAAAAGTAGCATGTTCAATTACGTTATTTGAATTATATTCTGCAAATTCATATGCTTTACTATTTTTAAATGTACATAAATTTTCAATAAGTTTATTATTGATATATGAATATCTTTGATTTTTAGACATTTATATACTTAATATATATTTAAATTTTAATTATTTATTTGATGATAGACTATATATATTATTATTACTAATACTATTCCAAAAGTTGTAACATCGTTACATCCACTTTCTTCTAATTGTTCTGGTTCTGGTTCGGCTTCTTTACCATTTATTTGTTCAACATCAGCTTGTTTATTTATTTTTAATTCAGAAGTATCGGAATTTACAATAATAGTTCTATCACTATCAGTATTTTCTGTAATTAAATTATCTATATCTTTAGTAAATGAATCACTAGTAGTGTCAAAATTTGTATTAGATGACATTTTTTTTATATTTAATAAACCTCCACTTATTTTTTCTATTTCTTCTGTTGATAATTTTTCTTTTGTAGAGTTTTTACGTAAAACGAATATTAAAAAAAACAATATAAATATATATTTAACTTGCATATATATATATTTATATAATTTATTTAACCAAATAATAACCATAACATAAGTAATAATAATAATACCCCTCCTCCCATATAAGCATGATTCATATTAAATGCAGGTAGTTGACTTTGAGTGGAAGTTGATGGTGTAATTACATCTACATTTTTTTCACCTCCTATATTACATTCAGACCGAAGTTCGACATCAGTAATTGTAGAGTTATTTCCAACATTCAAAAAATTATTACTACAATCCGTAATATTTGCTTTTAAGTTATTATTTAAATTACCATAGTCCGTACAATAATTTGTATTAAATTGTGAATCATCACAATTTTTACATCCTAGATCTTTAACTCTTTCTGTTCGAGAATCGTCTATAACATTATGTAAGTGTTGACATCTACATTTTTGGCACGCTAAATAATTAGAATTATTTTTATCATGAGCAGCACAACAATTATCTTCACCTGTTCTACACTTATTACAGTCAAAAGGTGTACCGTCGTACTCTACATTATATGGTGTTAATTCTGGATATGATTTTATAATTTTTTCACTAGAAGATTGATCATTCATTCTATATATTATATATAGAAAATAAGATTAATTAAATAAAGAATTATATGAATATATTTCACCATTAATTTTATACATTATACAATTATTCCCAATTTTTTTACATTTTTCTAATAAATTCTGTGCTGTATTAATTTTATCATTTTGTAAAATGTTATTTTTTTCATCAACCCATTTGTCGTTATTTTCATTTTTTACTGGTAAATTATCAAATTTATCCCAATCTGGAAATGTTAAATTAAAATCATGTAATATAAAACATTTATTATCTTGATTTAAACCTAATACAGTTGCTTCATTACATTTATTATCATTACATAAAGTAGGTATATCTGGCAAAGGATTACAAATATTCTGAATATTTGTAGCATCATTATTATAATTTATATATCTGTCGTTATTTACTAGTAATATACCACATTTATTTGTTTCATTTTCAGTTTTTGCTTTATTCATAATATATTTCATAACACTAACTAAACTTGGTAATTCAGTAACAGAAGAATTCTGTATTAAGTTAGCTTCAATAAGTTTATTTTCATCATCTGATAATAATGAATTATTATATCTAAAATATAATTCATTATGTGTATGTAATCTATAATACATTGTAGCTAAAGATAATGTATCTTTATTGTTAATATAATTATCAATTAACTCTGCCTGTTCATTATCTACAGTATTAATATATAAATTTTTTATATTATTAATCCATGATCTTTCTGCATTTACATTACGTCTTCTTCTTAATTCTATTTGTAACATAGATTCTAATCCGTTAAAATAATATTCTAATTTTTCTAGGGATACGAATGTTTTACATCTTGCTAATGCAATATCACATGCGATGGCTTTAGTAGTGGCAATTCCACATGCATATTTATCAGCATTTTCGCTAACTGCCAATGCTATATGAAATCCGTTATTATTTGCAAATTTTACTAATTCATAATAATTTCTTGGAATTGTACTAAATCCGTAACCTTTTATGTTAATTAAAATATTTTTATTATCAATAAAGGAATTATAAATATCGCCAGTAATAGTTTTTTTGTCATTATTTATAAAATTATAATTTTCAGTGACAAAACTATCTTTATCTGTTGTTAATTGTCTATAATTAACATAACTATTTATACTCCATAAATTTAATCCTAATCCTTCAATAGTCTCAGAATCAAAAAATAATTTTTTATATATTGATTTTTTATCTTGTCTAATAATTTGTTTTTGTTTTTCATTAAATATTTCTCCCTGAACTCGATAATTATTAGGCATTAATTCATTATTATCATTAACTAATGATTTGAATTCATTTTCATTTGAAGAAATACCATATAATGAATTTACATTTGTTTTTGCCATTGGAAATCTACAGATTTTATTATTTATATTTTTACATTTTGAATTATCTATATTATATTTTTTTTTATAAACAACAGTACCATCTTCATATTTTAAATATATATCATTATCTTCATCCATAACTACAGTTTTACCATCAATATTATATTTTAATGGATTTCCATTTACTTCACTTTTTTTAACTCTTTTTTTAATTTTATTATCATTATTATCTAAAATATAATTTCCATTTTCATCTTTATCATATTCATAAACATCTACATAATTACTAAATTCCATATCATTACAAACTCCATTATTAATATCTAATTCTAAACTATTATAATTATCTGCAAATGGTCTATTACACACTGTTTCATTATTAAAATGACAATAACTGTTATCTATCGTTTTATCTTGATGATCACCTTCATATGTATTGGTAGCTTTATTATCATCACATATATAATTGCTATTATCAATTTGAGTAAATGATTCAATATTACATCTATCTTCCGTTATTAAATAAACAACAATATAAAATGTTATTAAAAGTAATAAAATATAAATATATCTCATATATATATATTTATAAATTATTTTTCAAATTGTAATTTTACAATATTTAATTTATTATTAGTATTAATTTGTTTTACTTCAACTTTACAATGTCTTTTACAATTTCCAAAATTCACAAAAGTGTCAATTTTATATTTTATTTCTTGAGTTTTTTCAAATTTATTATTTTCTAAACTATTATTAATTTTGTATTTTTTTTTATTATTATTTATATTATTCATTTCATTATTTATTTTTAGATGGTCATTAATTACATAATCTATTATATTATTTCTAATAGCCCATCTAAAAAAATTTAATTGTCCAATTGTTGTAATAATATATTCATCTTGATTATAATTAAATGCAATTTTATTAGTCATATTTTTTTTATTTATTCTACAAAACGGATCAAAAAATCTTTTATTATAAGATTTTAATTTATTTTTATAATCTTGATATATATTATATATCATATTATCATTTTTTTTAATTGTTATATTTTTGTATTTTGAATAATTCGTTACAAAGTAATCTAAAACCCTTAATGATATTTCGCTATTACCTGTAACAATAGGTAGAATTTTATCTATATTGATTTTAGTTTTATAAAATTCATGTAATGATTGTAGTAAAACTTCTTCTTTTGATAATAATGTATTGGAATTATTACTCATATATTCTTATGAATAATTGTACTAGCTTTAAATTAGTTAAATTCTTTAAATTTAACTAATATAATTAATTTTTATCTCAAAGATGTATTTAAAAAAATTGATATATACAGTTCTTGAAATATGTAAATATTATAAAATATATATAAAGATATGTCAGATAATACTAGTAATATGGAAAAAAGCACAAAAACTGGAAAAGAAATTATTCAGGAAATGGATGAGAATCATTCTCAAATAATTAGTTTACAAAGAACACAAAAACTATTAATCAAGGAATTAGAGAAAATACACAAAATAGAAGTAAAAGAGGCATCAAAACGTAAAAAGAATTCAAATTCTGGTGAAAAACGTGATCCAAGTGGATTCGTTGCAAAACAATGCGTACCTATCGAATTTTGTGAACAACCATGGGGTTGTGAGAAAGACCAACAGATAGAACGAACTAATCTAACAAAAATGGTATATGATTATGTTAAAGAAAATTCTCTTCAAGATCCATCCGATAAACGACGAATTTTTGCAGATGATGTTATCAAAACCTTATTCCATATGGAAGATGGAGATGAATTACATTTTAATAACTTTCAAACATACATGAAAAGATTATATAATAGAGATTTTGAGAATAAAACTCAAAAAACAAATGATGATTCAGATGTAGTTGCATCAGATCAAGATTCTGAGAATGATTCAGCAGATGAAGAAATTGATGAACCAGTAGTAATAAAGAAAACTGAGAAATCATCAAAAAAAAAAGGAAAGAAAGCTAATACTGCTAGTAAAGCTTTATAAGTGAATGAATATACATTATTATATATAAATAAAAATAATTATTAAATTATTTTTATCTACTTTTATATGATTAGTAAATATAATAAAAAATTGGATAGTTTTTCTGATATAGGTTTATGC
>JGI20154J14316_10002969_pt1 | contig 13869 bp, 8 predicted proteins | sample COG_04_FD_14316 | JGI IMG/M metagenome (IMG submission 14316) | reverse complement strand
TAGGGATTTTCCCTCAATTGTTTTATTTCTCTGATTCTGGCTGGAGGTTTGGATTAAGTGCCAATTATATGTTTACCTCTAGTGATTTTAGTTCGGTGTATGATACTACAAATATTGGTCAAAACTCAAACCAACTTCCTGTGGGTCCTACCGTTAATAGTAATTTAAATCTAAATTTTAGTTTACGAAAAGAATTTGGAGTTCCTATACCTTTTACAAATAAAACAGCCGCAAGTGCCAAATTTGTATCTTTTTTAGACATTAACGGAAATAATATTAAAGACAAAGATGAAGTTAGTGTTCAGAATATTGTTGTAAAATTAAATAAGCACGAGGTAATTACAAATTTTGAGGGTGAAGCATCAATTAAAAACGTACAGCAAGGAAAATATAAATTAGAAATCTTACCTCTAGAAGAATTAAATGGTTGGTTTTCAAATACAAAGGATTCTATCTTTATAAATGAAGATGGAATTAATTATATACCTTTTGTTAGAGGAATAAAGGTGTACGGGGACATCATAATAGATCGCCAAAAAATAGCTGTAACAGATGATAAAAAGTTAGATTTATCTAGAATTAAAATTAGTGCTATTAAAGGTGATAAAATATATAATACACTTACTAATAAAAACGGAAGATTTGAATTTTATCTTCCCTTTGGTTCCTATACCATAACAATGGATGAAGTAATTTTAAACGATCGATTTAGAGTTACAAGAAATAATTTACCAGTAAAGCTTCGAAACGATCAAGATGGAGTTTATGTTTCTTTTTACATCATAGAAAAAAGAAGAAAAGTCATCTTTAAAGACTTTACTAAAAAGAAAAACGATTAAGGTTTTTTACTCAAAGTCTATTGCTATCTTTGTAGACTAAAATTTTTTCTAAATTGAGATTACATAGAAATTTAGTGTATACCGTTATAGATAGCATCCGTGATATTTTTAATGAAGGGGTCTATGCAGATAAAGCTGTAGAGAAAGCTTTAAAAAGAGACAAGCGCTGGGGAAGTAGAGATCGTAAATTTGTTGCAGAAACCATATATGAAATTGTTCGATGGAAACGTTTATATGCAGAAATAGCAGATGTTAAAGAGCCTTTTGATAGAAATAATTTGTGGCGTATATTTTCTGTTTGGTGTGTGTTAAAAGGGATTGCTTTACCTGACTGGAATCAAATAGAACCTACTCCTACTCGACGTATTAAAGGTAAATTTGATGAACTTTCTAGAATACGAAAATTTAGAGAATCTATTCCAGATTGGATAGATGAGGCTGCCATTTCTGAACTTGGAGAAGAATTATGGACTAAAGAAATAGCTGCTCTTAACAAACAAGCAGATGTAATTTTAAGAACCAACACACTAAATACTAACAAGGAAGCGCTACAAAAAGAACTTCGTGAAGAAAGTATTTTTACCGAGCTTATTCCTAACCATCCAGATGCATTAAGACTGTTGGAAAGAGCCAATGTTTTTAAGACAGAAGCTTTTCATAAAGGTTACTTTGAAGTACAAGATGCATCATCTCAATTGGTAGCAGAATATTTAGAAGTAGCACCTGGAATGAAAGTGATAGATACTTGTGCTGGTGCTGGAGGAAAAACATTGCATTTAGCTTCTTTAATGCAAAATAAAGGGCAGATTATTGCGATGGATATTTACGAAAGTAAATTAAGAAAATTAAAAGTAAGAGCTCGAAGAAACAAAGCTCACAATATAGATATGAGAGTGATCGACTCAACAAAACCGATCAAAAAATTACATGGAAAAGCAGACAGAGTATTAATTGATGCGCCATGTTCTGGGTTGGGAGTTTTAAGAAGAAACCCAGATTCTAAATGGAAATTACAACCAGAATTTTTAGAGAATATTAAAAAAGTACAACTAGATATATTACAACAGTATTCTAAAATGGTAAAACCTGGAGGAAAATTAGTGTATGCTACTTGTTCAATATTACCATCAGAAAATCAACTACAAGTTGAAAAATTCTTAACTTCAGAAGACGGGAATGATTTTATGCTTGTTAAAGACAACAAAGTTTTTTCTCATACTTCTGGTTATGATGGATTTTATATGGCTTTATTAGAGAGAAAAATAAAAGCATCAATTTCTTAAGATAAAATAAAAAAGGCGGCTAATTAGCCACCTTTTTTATTATTGCTTTACAAACTTCTTGTTAAATACCCTATTAGATTCAACGTCCCTAATTTTTAGAATATATATTCCTTTTGCTAAAGATTGAAGATTCATTTGATGATTTCCATCGATATCTTTTTGAAGAACCAACTGACCACTTATAGTATAAATAGTTGTTTTATAAATACCTGATTCTAAACGAATAATTAAATCAGATTCAACCGGGTTTGGATAAGTAGCAATATTTTTGCCAAAGACATCTACATTGGAAGATAAAACACTTCCTATTAATGTGATATTACCGCCTAAATCAAAAGGATCTGACCAAATTTCATTGGTATATACATCTGTTCCTGTTAACGTTTTCAAAAAAGCTTCTAAAGCATTTTTTTCATTGGTTGTTAAATTTAATTGCTGTGTCTGATTTCCAGGTCTTTGTAATCTATTATCTAAGTTGGTATTTGCTGCATCGTTTAGTATGCTATTGTAATGTTCAACTACTTCTAATAAAGTGGTTAAACTACCATCATGCATCAAAGGTCCGTTCAAACTACCATCAGGGTTTACTATATCTCTCAAAGAAGGAGATCTTGTATTTGTTAAGTCTATTTCAGTAGTACTTCCTACTACTCCAATAATTCCGTTATTTAATGTGTTTGGATCTATATCAAATTCTGGGGGCGCATGGCATCCAGCGCATCCAGCTCCTCCATTTTGTGGCGGGGCTAAAAACAATTGCTTTCCTAAATTTTCTTGAGTTGTATAATTTGGAAAAGGAGCATTTGGATTTGGCACTTGAATCAATCCATCATCAAATTTAGAATCAAAAGATTGGATACTTCTTACAAATTGAGCCAATGCTCGTTGAATTTTATCTTCATCAATACTTGAACTCCCAAAAGCAAATTCAAATAATATTTGATAATAATCTATAGCTAAAAGCTTCACCACCAGATCATCAAAATTAGGATCTCCATCTTCACCACTAAAACCCATTTCTACATGATCCTGTATAGGTTGTGTAACCTGATCTTCAAGAGATACAGCTCTTTCATCCCAAAAAAACTTTCCTTCATTAGCAAAACGACTATTAATTAAACGCATAGAGTGTCTTGTAGTATTTCCTCCATTTAATCCAACACTAGTTTCCAACGGGTCACTAAAAGCAAAAGCTTGTTGATGGCAACTAGCACAGGAAACTGTATTATTATCAGATAAATTTTTATCATAAAATAAAACCCTTCCTAAAGTTGCAATTTTATCATCAATTTGATTGGTTTCTGGAGTATTATCTTTAGCTATATAACTAGGAACTTGTTGAGTCTCATAATTAAATAAGTTGTCTAAGTCTACTGTTCCACTCACTAAAATGAATACAAGTGCTAAAACACTAATTACTTGTGGTATTTTTTTATTCATGAAGCTCTAATTAAATTAATAGTTAAGTGTTTAGATACATTTGTTCGTAAATACTTGTGGTCAGTTATTATTATTTTTGTTAATAAATGATTTATAAACTTAAAAAAAAAAGAAGGTTTGATTCTCATTCTTAAGAGTGAAAAATTTAAATTTGCTTTAATAAATACAAACATACAAATCATATAAAGAATGATCAATTTCTTTGGAACCCTTCACAGCAAAATAATAGCTGTTCAAACAACAAAAGAATTAAGNACAAAAAATAAATCAAAATTAATATGGTTATTTTCNTGTTCTGAGCTTGTTTCAAAAGATACGAATAAACCCCTGGCATCTATAGATGCCTTTTTTATTGGNCCAAGGGCAGCTATGGTAACACCATGGAGTACTAATGCTGTTGAAATTACTGAAAACATGGGTATTTCGGGGATTATAAGAATTGAAGAATTTATAACTGTTGATGAAGATTTTACTGATTTTGACGCTATGATTTTTCAAAAATTCAACAAATTAAATCAAGATTCATTTACGATCAATATAAAACCAGAAGCTATTTTAGAAATAGATGATATAGCAGACTATAACGCTAAAGAAGGCTTGGCTTTAAATGATGATGAAGTAGCGTATCTAAATACTGTTTCTGAAAAAATTAAAAGAAAACTAACAGATTCTGAAGTTTTTGGTTTTTCTCAAGTAAATTCTGAACACTGTAGACATAAGATTTTTAATGGAACCTTTGTAATTGACGGAATAGAGAAGCCTTCCTCTCTATTTAAAATGATCAAAGAAACATCTAAACAACATCCAAATGATATTGTCTCTGCCTACAAAGACAATGTAGCTTTTATAAAAGGACCAACAGTTGAACAATTTGCTCCTAAAAGAGCTGATATTCCTGATTATTATAATAAAGAAGATTTTAATTCTGTTATTTCTATAAAAGCAGAAACACATAATTTCCCAACTACTGTAGAGCCATTTAACGGAGCTGCTACAGGTTCTGGAGGTGAAATAAGAGATCGTTTAGCTGGTGGAAAAGGATCACTTCCTTTAGCAGGAACCGCTGTTTACATGACCTCCTATTCTCGTTTAACAAAAGATAGATTTTGGGAACAAAAAATGAAAGAACGTCCTTGGTTGTATCAAACACCTATGGATATTTTAATAAAAGCTTCTAATGGAGCCTCTGATTTTGGAAATAAGTTTGGTCAACCATTAATTACTGGATCTGTATTAACATTTGAACATGAAGAAAACTCTTCTTCTAGTTCATCTAAGCCTAGAAAACTTGGTTTTGATAAAGTAATCATGCAAGCTGGAGGTATTGGTTATGGAAAAGCTGACCAAGCATTAAAAGATACTCCTAAAGAAGGTGATAAAATTGTAATTTTAGGAGGAGAAAATTATAGAATAGGAATGGGTGGTGCTGCAGTTTCTTCTGCAGATACTGGAGAATTTGCTTCAGGGATTGAGTTAAACGCAGTACAACGTTCTAACCCAGAAATGCAAAAACGTGCTGCCAATGCAGTTAGAGGAATGGTAGAGAGTGAAGAAAATTTCATTGTCTCTATTCATGACCACGGAGCAGGAGGTCATTTAAATTGTTTATCTGAATTGGTAGAAGATACTGGTGGGAAAATAAATTTAGACAAGCTTCCCGTAGGTGACCCAACCTTATCCGCAAAAGAAATTATTGGGAATGAATCTCAAGAAAGAATGGGGCTAGTCATTGCAGAAAAGCATATAAATACTCTTCAAAAAATAGCTGAAAGAGAACGTTCACCAATGTATACCGTTGGAGATGTTACTGGAAACAATCGATTTACTTTTGAATCTAAAACTAATGGAGATACTCCCATGGATTTAGCTTTAGAAGATATGTTTGGAAGCTCTCCTAAAACCATAATGACAGACAAAACTGTTCAAAGAAATTATAAAAACCCCAGATACAAAACCAAAAATTTACATATTTACTTAGAGCAAGTTCTTCAATTAGAAGCGGTAGCCTGTAAAGATTGGTTAACAAATAAAGTAGATAGATGTGTTGGTGGTAAAGTAGCCAAGCAACAATGTGTAGGACCTCTTCAAATTCCATTAAATAATGTGGGCGTTATGGCACTAGATTATAATGGAAAAGAAGGAATTGCAACTTCTATAGGACACGCACCTATTTCTGGCCTAATAAACCCTAAAGCTGGCAGTAGAAACTCAATTACTGAAGCGCTCACAAATATTATTTGGGCACCCTTAAAAGATAATATTAAAAGTGTGTCTTTATCTGCAAACTGGATGTGGCCGTGTAAAAACGAAGGTGAAGATGCTCGCCTTTATGAAGCTGTTGAGGCAATTTCAAAGTTTTCAATTGAATTAGGAATAAATGTTCCTACAGGTAAAGATTCTTTGTCTATGAAACAACGGTATTCAGATGAAGAAGTAATTTCACCTGGAACTGTTATTATTACTGCTGCTGGAAACTGTAATCAAATCACAAAAGTTGTTGAACCAGTTTTAAAACAAAATGGTGGTGCTATCTATTATATAAATATCTCACAAGATTCATATAAATTAGGTGGAAGCTCTTTTAATCAGGTTTTAAATACTATAGGTAATGAAACACCTGATGTAAAAAGTTCTCATTTTTTAAAAAATGTATTTAACACAATACAAAACTTAATTAAAGAAGACAAAATTAGTGCAGGACACGATGTTGCATCTGGTGGATTAATTACAACACTTCTAGAAATGTGTTTTGCAGACAATAATCTAGGTGCCAATATTGATTTAACATCACTATCTGAAAGTGATTCTGTTAAGTTATTATTTTCAGAAAATACGGGAATCATTTTTCAAGCCGATGCTTCAATAGAAAAAGCATTACTGGATGAAAGTATTGAGTTCTTCACTATTGGTAAGGTTATAGATAAAGGAACTATAACTATTAAAAATTATGAAGACAACTTTACTTTTGACGTATCTAAAGTAAGAGATACATGGTTTAAGACTTCTTATTTATTAGATCAAAAACAAACCTCAAATGGTTTAGCAGAACATAGATTTAATAATTTTAAAAAACAATCATTAAAATACGAGTTTCCGAAAAATTTTACTGGAAAACTTCCTGTCATTAATAAAGACAAACCAAGACCTAAAGCAGCAATTATTCGAGAAAAGGGTAGTAATTCTGAACGTGAAATGGCCAATGCAATGTATTTAGCTGGTTTTGATGTAAAAGATGTGCACATGACAGATTTAATTTCTGGTCGTGAAACATTAGAAGATATACAGTTTATTGGTGCCGTTGGTGGATTCTCTAATTCTGATGTTTTAGGCTCTGCTAAAGGTTGGGCGGGAGCATTTTTGTATAATCCTAAAGCAAAAAAAGCATTAAAAAACTTTTTTAAAAGAGAAGATACTTTAAGTATTGGTATTTGTAATGGATGTCAATTATGGATGGAACTAGATTTAATGAACCCAGAACATGAAATTCATGGAAAAATGACTTACAATGATTCTAAGAAGCACGAAAGTTCCTTTACTTCTGTAAAAATTCAAGAAAATAATTCTATAATGCTGTCTAGTTTAGCTGGAGCAACACTTGGTGTTTGGATTTCTCATGGTGAAGGTAAATTTAAGTTACCCTATACAGAAGATAACTACGATATCGTTGCAAAATATGGCTATGATGCCTATCCTCACAATCCTAATGGTTCAGATTTTAACACCGCAATGCTATGTGATAAAACTGGTCGACATTTAGTTACCATGCCGCATATAGAACGATCTACTTTTCAATGGAATTGGGCAAACTATCCGTTAGAAAGGAATGATGAAGTATCTCCGTGGTTGGAAGCATTCATAAATGCTAAAAATTGGGTTTTAGAAAAAAAATAGGTATAAATACCTACAATAAAGTTAATTTTCTTTATTAGTTTTGTATTACAGTATATTTTGGTTTAAATTTATCGGGGGACAAATTTATTATCAATTATTATAGGTTTCAGAAATGAAACCTATTTTTTTTTATCTTGTAGCCATATAAAATAATTATGACAGATAAAATTACTCGTGTTTTTGATTGTATTCAATATCAAAATAATAATTTTCCGCAAGAAAAGTCTTTAGTCTATAAAAAAAATAATGAATGGAAAAGCTACTCAAGTCAAGATTTTATTAATATTTCTAATAAAGTAAGTAGATCTCTTCTTGCATTAGGTGTAAAACCCAATGATAAAATTGCCTTAATAGTTCCTGTAAACCAACCTAAATGGCACTTTTTAGATATTGGGATCTTACAAATAGGTGTACAAAATGTTCCTTTATACGCTACTTTGTCTGAAAAAGATTACCAATATGTATTAAACCACTCAGATTGTAAATATTGTTTTATTGCTGGTAATAATATCTTTGAAAAAGTGAAGGCTGTTCAAGATAGAACCCAACTTAAAGAAGTATACAGAATTGATGATGATTCAGAAATAGGATGGAACTCTTTTTTAGAACTCGGAAAAGATGAAACTACTCAAACAAAGGTTGAAGAATTAAAAAATTCTGTAAAACCATCAGATTTAGCTACTATCATTTATACTTCAGGAACAACAGGAACGCCTAAAGGAGTTATGTTATCTCATGAAAATATTGTTCAAAATATAAAAGTAACAGCAGATAGATTAAATATTGAAGGACCAGGTAAAAAAACAATAAGCTATTTACCGGTTAGTCATGTTTTTGAGAGAATAGCTGGATATTATTCTCAATTGATGGGTTTTAGCACTTATTTTGCCGAAAGCATAGAGCTATTAGGAGACAATATTAGAGAAGTTAAGCCTAATATGATGGCAGTAGTGCCAAGACTTTTAGAGAAAATATTTGATAAAATTGTAGACAAAGGAAGTAAACTAAACGGTTTAAAGAAGAAACTTTTCTTTTGGGCATTAGCATTAGGAGAACGTTATGAACCTTACAAAAAAAATGGAGCTTGGTATCATTTTCAATTAAAAATAGCTAGAAAATTAATTTTTAGTAAATGGCGGGAAGCTTTAGGTAATAATTTAGAGTTTATGATTTCTGGAAGCGCACCTCTTCAACCAAGGTTAATTAGGGTCTTTACAGCAGCTGGAATTCCTGTTTTTGAAGGTTATGGAATGACGGAATCTTCTCCAGGAGTAACATTAAATGACTTAAGAAATAATTCTTTTAAAATTGGAACCGTTGGTAAAGCACTAAAAGGAATAGAAATTAAAATTGCCGATGATGGTGAAATTTTAATGAAAGGTCATTGTGTAATGCAGGGTTATTATAAAAGAGAGGATTTAACTGCAGAAACTATAAAAGACGGCTATCTTCATTCTGGTGATATAGGAGAAATTGATTCTGAAGGGTTTTTAAAAATAACTGATAGAAAAAAAGAAATTTTCAAAACTTCTGGCGGAAAATATATTGCTCCATCTGTTTTAGAGAGTGAATTAAAAAAATCACGATTTATAGAGCAAGTAATGGTTATTGGCGAAGCACAAAAAATGCCAGCAGCACTTATTCAAATTAATTTTGAATATATAGATGAATGGGCAAAGAGAAAAGGATACAAAATAGATAACGTTCAAGATAACCAGGAATTAAGACAAAGAATTCAAAAAGAGATAGATACATGCAATAAGAGTTTTGGGAATTGGGAACAAATAAAAGAGTTTCAAATTACATGTGAGGAATGGACAGCAACATCAGGGCACTTAACTCCTACTCTTAAAATGAAGAGAAAAGTAATCTTAGAAAAACATAAAAATCTATATAATAAAATATATAATCTTTAAAATAAATGACTTAAAATATCATATTGTGAAATCTATTGATTTTTCGTAATTTGGCGTAGATAATTTTAACAAATTAAAAAAACTTTATGTCTTCAGAAATTACTAGAATATTTGACTTCCCATACTATTCACAAAAAAAATATAAATTAGATAATGCATTTGTAACAAAATATGCAAACAAATGGGTATCAACCTCTAGTGAAGAATATATCAGTAAGGCAAATTCAATCAGTAGAGCATTGCTTCGTCTTGGAATAAAAGCAAATGATAAAATTGCTATTATTTCTACTACAAATAGAACAGAATGGAATATTGTAGATATCGGTATTCTTCAAATAGGTGCACAAAATGTTCCAATATATCCAACCATCTCTAAAGAGGACTACGAATATGTTTTAAATCATTCTGAAGCTATTTATTGTTTTGCCTCAGATATTAGCATTGTTGAAAAATTAAATAAAATAAAAGGAAATACATCTCTTAAAGAAATATATACTTTTGATGACATTGCTGACGAAAATAGCTGGAAAGATCTTTTAAACTTAGGAGAAGATACTAGCAATCAAGATGAAGTTGAAGCAAGAAAAGACGCTGTAAAAAGTGAAGATTTAGCAACACTTATTTATACTTCTGGAACTACAGGAAGACCAAAAGGTGTGATGCTTTCTCACGGTAATATTGTTTCTAATGTTTTAACTAGTGAAGAAAGTGTTCCTTTAGCTAAAGGAAATGATAAAGCCCTAAGTTTTCTTCCTGTCTGTCATATTTTTGAGCGTATGATACTCTACCTATATCAATATTGTGGAGTAGAAATCTACTTTGCTGAAGGAATTGAGAAATTAGTAGAAAATGCACAAGAGGTAAAGCCTCATGTAATGACTGCTGTGCCCCGTTTATATGAAAAAATTTATGATAAAATTGTTTTAAAAGGACAAGAATTAACTGGTCTAAAAAAGAAACTGTTTTTTTGGGCAGTAGATTTGGGTTTAAGATATGAACCCTACGGTGCTAATGGCTGGTGGTATGAAAAACAATTAGGATTAGCTCGTAAGCTGATTTTTTCTAAATGGCAAGCTGCTTTAGGTGGTGAGCTTAAATTAATGGTTTCAGGAGCTTCAGCTTTACAACAAAGACTAACAAGAGTTTATGCTGCTGCTGGAATGCCAATTATGGAAGGCTATGGATTAACAGAAACATCTCCAGTAACTACAGTAAGTTTTATAGAGCAAAATGGTGTTAGGGGTTTCAGAGTTGGAACAGTTGGTAGAGTAATTAATAATGTTGAAGTTAAAATTGCTGATAACGGAGAAATTTTAGTGAAAGGACCCAATGTAATGCAGGGATACTATAAAGATCCCAAAAAAACAGCAGAAGTTATAAAAGATGGATATTTTCATACTGGAGATAAAGGAGAATTTGATGCAGATGGATTTCTAAAAATTACTGGAAGAACAAAAGAAATGTTTAAAACCTCGGGTGGTAAATATATTGTACCACCTTTATTAGAGGGGGAGTTAAAACAATCTTTATTTATAGAACAGGTAATGGTAATTGGTGAAAATGAAAAAATGCCTGCTGCTTTAATTCAACCTAACTTTGTTTTTATTAAAGACTGGATAGAGAAGAAAAAACACAATATTGGTGTTTCTCACGAAGAAATTGCTAACTCTCAAGTTGTAATTGATAGAATTCAATTAGAAGTAGACCAATGCAACAAAAGCTTTGGTAGCTGGGAAAAAATAAAAAGATTTGAATTAACTCCCAATGAATGGACTATAGAAGGTGGTCATCTTACACCTACTATGAAAATGAAACGAGAAATCATCAAAGGAAATTATGACGATTTATATGAAAAAATATATAGAGGATAAGATCTACAACGCTGCAAATTGCAGCGTTTTTTTTTATTAAAAAAAAATCAAAAAACAGGTATAAATACCTATACCTGTATCACTTTTATTATGTAAATTGTAAATATTAAATGTGTTTTTTCTTTCATAAGAAATAGTATAAACTCCCACCTAATNAAAAAAANACAGTACACTCCCAATAGAACTACCCTAAAAAAAGATATAAGATAGCGAATCGCATAATTATATTTTAAATGAAGTACAACATAGTAGTCATATTACTTTTTACTGTACATTTAAGTGTTTGTCAAACCATTTTTTCTCATGAAAGACAAATAAAAAATATAGAAAACTATATCTCTAAAGAAATAGGNTTTTATAANTCGNTTGATNACNTAAAAATATNTGGNACTTTAATAACTCCAAAATCTGAATATAAAAAAATCATCATTATTGTTCCAGGCTCAGGAAAAGATACCAGAAACTCGCATTATAAATTAACAGAAGAGTTTTTAAAAAATAATATTGGNGTCTATAGATTCGATGAAAGAGGTGTTGGNAAGTCTGAAGGTAAATTCACNAAATCTATTGATCATTTAAGTTATGATTTAGCATATGCTATCATNCATTTAAAATCGNTACTAAAACTTCAAGAAAAAAAAATTGGNGTNCTAGGGCATAGTTTTGGNGGNATGACCTCTATNNCTTCCTATAAACTTATTANTGNTTCTTCTGTTCAAATAGATTTTTTAATNCAAATTGCTTCTCCAGTTCATAATTTCTCTGATGNTTCTAGACANCAACTAAAGACACTTTCTAAAGACCAACTAAAANATAAAACAGTAAAAGATCATANTCANCTGTTGGATACCCTAATANATCTCATAGAATTNAATAAAAACTCAACTNTAAATACTATTTCATTGAGNAATAAAGGGATAGATATTNTTANAANAAAAGGGTTTAAATTAAATGATATTAANTTCTGGAGTTTAATGCACATCNANTTATTTCAACATAATTATGAGAAAATCTATACATCTCTTCAAATACCAACATTATATATTATNGGTGANAAAGATAAATATGTTAATCCAACTTNAGAGGTAAGTAGATTACAAAAAATTAAAAACNCTCTAATTACAATTAAAGTAATGATGGGTTTAGATCATTATNTAACCCAAGTTTCGCAAAGTTCTNAAATTTATAANATAGATACTAGTGCCACAAAAACAATTATGAACTGGATAGAGAAAATATAGAAACCTAACTCCTAATAGGTATAAAATAGTTCATAATAACACCCTACCCTACTCCTAAAAATCAAGAATAGACGAATGCCTGGTATGTAATTACCAGAACTAGCATAAACACGTCTTACCCTTTTTATGTCTGATGTAAATTTTAAAGCACAGGCGCAAAACCCTCCTAATAAAATTGTGTTGGTCTAGATAGATCAATGCATTATTTAAAACTGTATAAACCTTTAATTATTAACTCTTATGAACACTTTTTTTAAATTTATGTTAGCAGTAAGTTTGTTTACTTTTGCCAATATTGGTAAAGCTCAAAAACTACAGCAAGAATCTGTATCTATATCTTTAGATTTAAAGCCAATACTTCAATTGGAAATGATTTCTCCAGATCAAATAAATTTCATTTTTGATAAAGAAAATCAATATCGAAATGGAATTGTAAAAAATGCAGCAACTATTATTAAGGTGACATCTACCGTAACGTGGGATTTATACGCAATTGGTAGGGCTAAAGGAACTAATCCTAACGGAAAAACATTTTGGAATCAAGAAGAAAGCTATGAGTCTTCTTTAAATTCGGTTGCTGATATTCCACTAAGTATGTTAGAAATTAAACAACACACTCCAAATAATGGAACTAATCACAAGCAAGCTGTATATTCAGATTACAGCCAAGGTTTTACAGCGCCATACAAATCTAATGGTGGAAACAGTCTATATGTAAGTAAAGATGGAACTCCATCTCCTCCCAACGAAAGAGGTAAATATATTGCCGGACACTCTGGTATTTCTGGAGATCATAAAAATGGGTTTATGAATCCTGGGAGTTATATTTCAACAAAAAGAAAAGAAAATAATTTTATGTATGTTATGGATTATAGAATATTACCAGGTTTTCCTGCTATTTTTCCAAATGCTTATAATGCAGATGCAACCGTTGCTGAAAATATTATTTCTTCAGCACACTCAAGTTCTTTACTCGCTGGGGGTAGTAAAGAATCTGCAGATAAATCTTTTGCTGAACCTGGAGTATATACAATGAATGTTGTGTATGTATTGTTAGAAGATCAATAAAAACGATTCTATTTTAGTGACTTCCTTTTAAAAGCTTTGGAAATTTTTTCTGAAAACGTTTTAATCTTGGAACAGATACATTTCTTACATAACTATTGTAAGGATTTAGTCTCTCATAATCTTGATGATAATCTTCAGCTTTATAAAAAACAGTATGCTTATATACTTCTGTAACAATTTTGTTGTTGTAGGTTTCTTTATTTAATTTCTCAATAGCAAGATTTATTAATTCTTTTTCATCCATTGTATTATAAAAAGCAATAGATCTATATTGACTTCCATAATCTGGGTGTTGCCCATTTTTTGTTGTTGGATCGTGT
>JGI20154J14316_10002967_pt1 | contig 13882 bp, 10 predicted proteins | sample COG_04_FD_14316 | JGI IMG/M metagenome (IMG submission 14316) | reverse complement strand
ATGCCAAGGTGCCAATACGTACCACCTGTTTCGCTCGCCTTTAAGTACGAAGCCGATCCATTGGCAACGCCTCTTATCGATCGGTGCTCAGTGTGATCGACTCCTCAAGACTCTGTGTGGTCCGGTTTTAAATGCTCATTTAGGTCATTAAAAAGTGACCCTAAACATGACCTCCCCTGAAGTGAAACATTGTTACTGTCTGCTTGCGGAATTTACTCCCGAAAAATAATAAGTTGAATGTTCGATTGTGCCTTGTCTTGTTTTACCGGCACACGCGCTGCGCCGGGAACCCGTTGCTAGATCTAACGATAGTTAATTGACTGAGCCTTCACCGCAAAATCTATCTACACAAAAAATATAAAACCAGGAGATATAATGAAGAAAATACATCAAAAATGCCCTGTTCCGCGCATTGGTTTTGGTCTGGCAGCCCTAACCCTAGCCATATGCGGCCAACCCTTTGCTAATGAATTTTATGGTACCACCGAAGCCTTTGCCGAAGAGGCAATCTACTTTGTGATGACCGATCGCTTTGTCGATGGCGATACCAGCAATAACCAGTTCGATCAGGGCAACGATGTCGGCCAGGGCACCTGGGACCGATCCATGCCGTGCAGCGATGGCAGCGCCGCTAATATCGGTTACCAGGGGGGTGACTTTGCCGGCATCTACAACAACGCAGACTATATAGCTGAAATGGGCTTCACCTCGGTGTGGATAACACCCGTCGTCGACAATCCAGACGAGGCCTTTACCGGCGGCAGCCCCCTCGAATGCGGCGCGGGCGTTGGAGCCGATAAAGGTAAAACCGGTTACCACGGCTACTGGGGCGTTAACTTTTACCAGGTCGATGAGCATCTGGAATCGCCCGGCCTGAGTTTTCGCGAATTCAATAGCAAGATGGAAGGTGAGTTCGGCTTGAAAACCGTGCTCGACATAGTCGGCAATCACGGTTCTCCGTCCTATACGATGACCGAATCCCAGGCTAAATTTGGCCAGATTTATGACCAGGACGGCAACTTAAAGGCGGATCATATGAATCGCCAACCCAGCGACTTGAGCGATGATGAGTCTCTGCACGACTGGTACAACCGCGGCGGTGGCCTGGCGCAACTGTCGGACTTGGACGACGAAGATCCTGAGGTCATGGACTACCTGGTCAACGCCTACTTGCAGTGGATCGACCAGGGTGCCGACGCCTTCCGGATCGATACCATCGCTTGGATGTCGCACGCTTTTTGGAAGGAATTTTCCGATCGCATCCGCGCCGAGAATCCCGATTTCTATATGTTCGGTGAAAACTTTAACTACAACGCGGGGCCATTGCACAGCATCAGAAACCTGAGAACGGTGGCATCAGCGTACTCGATTTTCCGGGTCAGAGAGCGATCACTCAGCTGTTCCAAAACAGCTCGTCCGACTATGCCGATATCCAATGGTATCTGCACCTGGACGACGGCCAATATACCAACCCCTATGTCTTGGCGAGCTTTTACGACAACCACGACATGTCGCGCATGAACTCCAACGGCAATGAAAACGTCTTCGTCGATGCCAATAACTGGCTGTTTACTGCCCGCGGTATTCCGGTGGTGTATTACGGCTCTGAAATGCAATTTATGCAGGGTAAGAGTGAGCACGCCGGGAACCGAAATTACTACGGTCAGGACAATATCAACGCTGCGCGCAATGGCCGAATCTATCAAGAGTTGAGTGCCATTGCACAGATCCGGAAAACCTCGGTCGCGTTACAAAAGGGCCTGCAGGTCAATGGCGAGTTTGCCGGCCAGAAGGCTGCATTCTTCCGCGTCTTCGAACAGGCCGATCAGGTGCAAACCGCGCTGGTCTTATTAAATAAGGGTGACGCCACCGCGTCCTTCAGCGTGAGCCAATACCTTAGCCCCGGTGACTGGGTGGACGCCGCCAGCGGCGAAGTTCACAGTGTGACCGACAGCCTGGCCACCACCGTCGAGGCGCATGGCGTCAAGGTACTGATACTGAACGCCGAGACGACAGATGCTGAATTGATCAATGTTTTGATGGATCGGATGAATCCCAAGGAAAAGGTGGTTGTGACCCCAGAAAATCTGCTTGCCGGTGAATCGGTGACAGTCAGTTACCGTAGTGGTGCCAATAAAGAGCTGCTCTTACATTGGGGTATTAACAACTGGAGCGATAGTGGTACATCGATGGGCGACGAAGCCCTGGTCTATAATGCAGAAACCTTTGCCTACGAAGGCACCCTGACCTTACCCGCAGACGCCAGTCAGTTCGACTTTGTGTTTAACAACACCACGGATGGCAGCTGGGACACCAACGGTGGCTCCGACTGGCATGTTAGTGTCGAGCCACGTCCGGTCGAACTGCCCCCAAGCACGCCGATCAATGCCGTGGCTATAGCGGGTAATGGCCAGGCGATCGTGCGTTGGGATGCCACCGCTAATACCGATGAATATCGGGTCTATTACACCGATGACGGGCTCGAGCCGAGCTTACTATCGGAGCAGGCGACGGTCACCGACAGCTCCTTCACCCACACCGGGCTAACCAACGGCACGACCTATAGCTATCGAGTCTTGGCGAGTAATGAGTATGGTGATAGCGCATTGGGTACCACCAGTCAGGCAACCCCGGGTGAAAGCTTTGCAACCAATCTTGGTCAGGGCGCGACCCTGCATCTGACCGGCACCGCCTTTGCCGCCTGGGACCCGGCCAACACCACCTATCAATTGCAGATGGTCGCCGACCATCGCTGGCAAACGCGGGTTACCTTGCCGACCGCACTGACTAACAGTCCTTACAAGCTGACCCTGAATGGCACTTGGGCGGTAAATTGGGGCGGCAATGCCAGCGGACTTGCAGCCAGCCTGAACCGCAGCGGTGGCGATGCCAGTGCGACTCTATCGGCCGGTGACTACCTGCTCTCGGTTGACGAAGGCAGCTCTGCAGAAGATGGCCTGAGCCTGAGTTGGCAAGCACAGGGCGATCCGGTCTTAGCGGTTAATCCAATGGTCTTGGATTTGGGCGACCTGGTAGTCAACAGCCAAACCGATAGTGAGGTGTTACTGACCAATGCCGGTGCTGGCAGCCTGAGCGTGAGCGATGTTAGCGAGCCGGCGACCTGGATGACCGCCACGCTGGATGATCTCCGTATTACCGTGGCAATCGACACCACCGAGTTAATCGTGGGCATGAGCTACAGTGACTTTATTGTGGTCGAGTCCAATGGCGGAGATGCCTTTGTCGAGGTGCGCTTTACGGTTGTCGCAGCGCCGGTGGGCGTAACGGTCACCCTCAGCTGTACCAATGGCCATACTAAGATGGGTCAAAGTGTCTACGCGGTCGGCAATGTTGCCGAGCTGGGTCAGTGGAATGTTGCCGATGCAATCGCTCTGGAATCGACAACCTATCCAACTTGGACTGGCACGGTGACCTTGCCTGCGGCAACGGCCATCGCCTGGAAATGCATCAAGCGTGATGAAACCCAGCCGGCTAAGGATCTGGTTTGGGAGGGCGGTACAGATACGCTTCTGACCACGCCGAGTACAGGCACCGATTCGAGTGCCGGCGCGTTCTGATTCCTGGTGAAATCGGGCTTGGCGCAGAGCAACGCTGAAGTCCGAGGACATTTTCGAACCCCACCCTGAGTGGGGTTTTTTTTATGTCCGAATGCGCGCAGGGTAAGAGAATGAAGGAGGAATTGCAGGCGAAAAAAAAGCCGACTAGGTCGACTTTAATCCGTTCACTGTTCTAATGGTGCCTAGGAGAAGACTCGAACTTCCACGCCCCGAAGAGCACAAGCACCTGAAGCTTGCGTGTCTACCAATTCCACCACCTAGGCTGATAGTGAACATCAACTCCCTTACAGGGCTGATTGGCGCGCATTCTAATGATGGCTCGGTAAGCTGTCAATCACTATCCGCAGCTATTTCAGTGTTTTTAATACTCGTCCAGCTGCGGCGATGGTTGCGTTGATGTCCGCATCGGTGTGCGCTAACGACATAAAGCCAGCTTCATAGGCGCTGGGTGCAAAATAGATGCCTTCGGCGAGCATGCCGTGGAAGAACGCATTGAAGCGTTCGATGTTACAACGGCTAACTTGCTCAAAGGTGGCGATGTCGCTTTCTTCACTGAAGAATAGGCCGAACATACCACCCATCTGATTGCTGCTCATCGGAATATCCAATGCAGCCGCTTCGGCTAGGATGCCATGGGTCAAGGCCAGCGTCTTAGTGGTCAACTGTTCATAGACGCCAGGACGACTCAGTTCGGTTAGTACGGCCAAGCCGGCTGCCATGGCGACTGGATTGCCAGATAGGGTGCCGGCCTGATAGACGGGGCCCTGTGGCGCCAAGAAATCCATTATATCGGCGCGGCCGCCGAACGCCCCGACCGGCATGCCGCCGCCGACGATCTTGCCTAGGGTGGTCAGATCCGGTTGAACGCCATAGTTGGCCTGGGCGCCACCGAGAGCAACGCGAAAGCCACTCATAACCTCATCAAAAATAAGCACACTGCCGGAGGCATCACAGCACTCACGCAGAGTTTCTAAAAAGCCGGGTACCGCTGGCACACAATTCATATTGCCGGCGACGGGCTCAACGATCAGAGCGGCAATATCCGCGCCCAACTCAGCAAAGCAAGCTCGAACCGCCTCAGGGTTGTTGTATTCTAGGGTGACCGTATTCTTGGCGACCGATTCAGGCACGCCTGGTGATGTCGGCACGCCCAGGGTAAGGGCACCCGAACCGGCCTTAATCAGCAAACTGTCGGCATGGCCGTGATAACAACCTTCGAACTTGACGAGAATATCCCGGCCGGTAAAACCGCGCGCTAGCCGAATGGCCGACATGGTTGCCTCGGTACCGGAATTGACCATGCGTACCTTTTCGATCGAAGGCATCAGTTCGCAGACCTTTTCGGCCATCTCAATTTCCAAGAGCGTTGGCGCACCGAACGACATGGCCTTATCAACTTGAGCATGAACCGCATCGGTCACGGCCTTGGCGTTATGGCCTAGAATCATTGGGCCCCAAGAGAGGACATAATCGATATACTGCTTACCGTCTATATCGGTCATATAAGCGCCGGCTGCTCGGTCAAAAAACACCGGCGTGCCGCCGACACCTTTGAAGGCACGAGCGGGGGAGTTGACCCCACCTGGGATGTGTTCTTGCGCTCGGGCAAATAGATCGGCCGAAGTTTGAGTCATGGCAACAGTCCTGTAATGTAATTTGAGGGCTATATTGACCAGCAATGTCGATCTACGCAAACAGATTGACCATGATTTGGCCGAAACTTCGACTATAATTAAGAAAAGATGGATTTAATGCACTTTCATTGATCCACAGGGTTTGAATTTAAGGAGAAAGGCTGGGTATGATTAAAACACATTCGCGTTACCTCGGATGGTATAAGATTCATGACTGAGTCTATTCCTTCGCACTACTTAGTGCCTTCCAAGCTTTCCGTACCCTACTTACCGCCGAACGCGATTCATCGTCATCGGGTCGACGATGCCTTTGTGTCGGCCTGCAAATTGCCCCTGGTGGTGCTCTGTGCACCGGCTGGCTTTGGCAAAACAACCGCGGCCCTGCACGGTTTTCAAGCCCTCAAAGCGGATGAACCGGAGGCTCGTTTAGCCTGGTTGTCGCTCGATCCGGAAGACACCGATCCGTTCACTTTCGCGGCCTACTTTATTTCGGCGATTGAGAAGCAGGTACGCCTGTCCGATCAGCTCTGTCACGCTGGCATTAACGATCGCAATACCCAACTGAAGTCCCTGTTCGGACAGCTGCTGTTTGAGCTCGATCGGATACACCAACGGCTGATCATCGTGCTGGATGATTTTCATGTTATCGAGTCGGACGAAATCCATGGTGCAGTGGCTTATTTGTCCAAGCACTTGCCGCCCCATGTCACTCTAGTCTTGACCACGCGATCGGATCCGCCAGCCAGCATTATGTCCCTGCGCTTGCAGGGTTTGGTCGCCGATATGCAAAGTGACCTACTGGGTTTCAGTGTGCCGGAGGCGCAGACCTTTTTTCAGCAGCTCGGTGGTGGTTTTCAGCTCGATGAACCGGACGTTAAGCGCCTCTTGGAACATGTCGAAGGGTGGGCAGTGGGCCTGCAATTGATTGTCCTCGGCCTGAAATCCAAGCCGTCCTTTGATGAACTCAAGTCACGGCTGGAACAAAAAGACCTCAATGCCATCGACTATTTCGATTCCGAAGTGTTCGATGCCCTGCCCAAGGATGTTAAAAAATTCTTGCTCTGCACCAGTATAGTAAAGCGCTTCAATAGTGAGGTGGCCGAGGCCTTAACGGAAAATATCAATGTCCATGAGGTGCTCGAGTACCTGCAGCGGCAACACCTATTTATTGTGCAATTTAACGAGCCACAGCAGTGGTTTCGTTACCATCACCTATTGCGAGAATTTTTACAGCACAAGTTACTCACACAATCCGGTGTGGATATTCACCTGTTGCACCACAAAGCCGGCAAAGCCTTCTTGAAAATGGGCTACATAGTGGGTGCCGTAGACCATGCCATTCGCTCTCAGGATCATGACCAGCTTGTCTATATCCTGCGCACCTATGGCGAAGATCTCATCCACAAGGCGCATTACGATCTGGTCAAACGCTGCCTGGCCGAACTCAGTGATCAGGCGATTACCAGTGACCCGCAATTGACCTTGGTTTGTTGCTGGGTGGAAGCGATCTATGGCAACCCGCATCGAGTGGATACCATCCTGTCCTTGGCAGGACCGTTGCTCACCGACGGGCCAGAGCCAAGCACCTTGCTGCGGGCAGAATATGAAACCGTTCGCTCCCAGGCGTACTTTTCGCTGGGCGATTTCGTCAAGGCCGAAAAAGCGGCGAGTAGCGCCTTAGCATTGTTTCCCGCAGCCAATACCCGTCGGCAATCGCCCCTGCTCACCTATGCCAACGTTAAGTTTGAACAGGGTGAACTCGATCGTGCTTTATCGATCTATGAGGAAAGCGAACTGCTAAGCCGGCAGGAGGCCAACCACGACGCGGTCTTGTGGAGCCTGAATCAACAATCCCAAATATGGAAACAGCGCTGCGACTTCAGCCGATCGATCGAATTGGCCAAGGAAGTTCAGGAATACGCTCAGCAGCACAGTGTGAACAGCGGCTTTAACGTCTGTTTCTCATTGTTCAGTCAGGCCGAACTGGCGCTGGAGGCTTATCATCTGCGTGAGGCTAGGCTGCTGATCAATGAAGTTAGCCTCTTGTGTCAGAACTGGGACGAGTTTTGGGCGCAGCACCTATACGGTTGGTTGTTGAAGATGGAGATGCTCAAGGGCAAGCCAACCATAGCCCGGGAGTTGTCGAGTCAGCACGAAGGCATACTGGCGCGCGAAAACGTGGCAGAGCATCTGATTCCCTATTCGATGGAAGTTCAGTTGCTCTATTGGTGGCAAAATGACGAAATTAAAAAGATTGAAACCTGGCTTAAGGCGACCCCGGCGATCGGCCGCTGCCATAGCATGCGCGACTATGTCGTCTTGCGCGCCCAGATATATGGCCATATTGCCTGCCAGCGTTATGGTGAAGCATCCAGTCGATTAGAGCAGATCTATTCGCCCTTGCGGGAGTTTGAAGGTCGCCCCTATCAGTTGGAATTCATCCGTCTTGGCCTGTTGCAGGTGGCGTTGCTGAACCTGCAAGGCAAAGCGGACGAGGCCATGGCCGAACTGCTGCTGCTGTTGCCGCTGATTCAACAATATTCCATTGTGGCCAGCATCCTGTTTCTGCGTCAGTGGGTTATGCCGTTGTTTGAGTCGATGGATGTGGCAATTTTGCCGGAGGACCAAGGGCGCTTTGTGGAACAATTGCTGATTCTCTACAAACAACGCAACACCTCGAGTCGGCGCGGGGAAGAAGAGGTGCCGGACGGTTTGCTGGCTTTGGGCATCTCCAAAAAAGAGTGGCGCGTTCTGCAATATATTATTGATGGTAAGAGCAACGACGACATCGCTCAAACCATGTTTATAGCCGTTAGTACGGTGAAGACCCATATCAACAACTTGTATAAGAAACTCTCGGTCGCGAATCGCAAAGAAGCGATTTTGGTGGGGCGAGACTTAGCAACAGCAAGTTAGCAGAACAGGCTAGAAGGTCTGCTTTGGATTGCCGGTTAAAAATCCACCTGTTAATAGTTCAACCGAGTGGGGCATGGCATCATCCGTTCTGCGGCTCTAAACTAAAGGAGTACCTCAATATTGGTCTCTGTTGAGGTTGTTTCGTTGATTGGTAGTTTTTGGGTCTGCCCTTATCGGGCGGACCCTTTTTTTTGCTGACCGATGCTTTGGCCTTGCTTAGAAGGGTTTGACCACCACTAATACGACAATGGCTACCAGGGCTAAGACTGGCGCCTCGTTAAACCAACGAAACCAGACGTGACCACGAGTGTTTGTGCCGGCGCGGAACTGTTTGAGTATGGCCCCGCACCAGAAATGATACGCCACAACGGCCGCGACCAGAGTGAGTTTAGCGTCCATCCAGCCGCCTTGGAGCAAGCCCGGGTTCAGGTATAGCATCCAGCTGCCAAACACCAAGGCCAAGACCATCGCAGGCGTCATGATGCCCCGATATAGCTTGCGTTCCATTAAGCTAAAGCGTTCCTGCGACACTCTGTCGGTGGCGTCAGCATGGTAAACAAATAAGCGAGGTAAATAGAATATCCCAGAAAACCAGGCGATTACGAAGACGATATGAAACGCCTTAAGCCATAAAAACATCACGAATACGAGCCTCCATCGAGTATTGATAAATTAGACTGCAGTTAAGGTGGCCGGGTAATGAGGCCGAATCAGTCTGTGCTCAACGCCCCGTGAAGCCCGTCAAACTGATACTTTTTCTCACCAGCGCTAAGTGAGGCTGCTCAGCAGGGCTGGACAGCCCTGTTCCAAAAGCCGTTTTTTAGGCGCTTAGCGAGTGTTAATAAGCAATTGGATCATACTCGTTTATCTTACTATTTGTTATGATGACCGGGCTACCCAGCCAATAATCGGTTTTTGGGCGTATTTTGCAAAGTCAGGGGTTTGTGCATGGGTCAAGTTAAAGGCAGGGTGCTGGAAAATTTAGTCGTAGTACCCCATCGCCCGTGGCGTCGTTTTATATATATCGTGCTGACATTGTTAACCATGGCTGCTGGTGTCTATACTTCATATTGGTATGGTATAAGTCAGGGTATTGGTCAGGAAAAGGTCCTGTATCAGCAGCGGCAGCAGCTACAGATTGAGCTATTGGAAAGTATAGGCCGGGAAGATGAACTGCGTCAGCTGGTGGCAGTGCTCGAAAATGCCACCTTCGTAGACAAAGAATCGGTTGACGGGGTTCGACAGACCAACCGTGAACTAACCGATCGGATTGCCCAACTAGAAGAAGATGTCTCGTTATATCAGGGCATTATGTCGCCGTCGGTGAACGCCGCCGGTTTGACGATTCAGGAAGTCACCCTGGTGAAAACCGCGAGCGCAAACCGCTATCGATTTAAGGTGATGTTAACGCAGGTCGGCAATAATTCCAGCTATCTGCGCGGCTTTGTCGGGGTGACTATTGTCGGGGTACAGGGTGACACTGTCACCGCCTACCCCCTGAAAGACCTATCAATAGACATAAGCGATACCGAAATCAAGTTTCGTTATCGCTACTTTCAGGACTTTACTGGTGAACTGGTCTTGCCTGAAAATTTTACGCCTGATCAACTTCAGGTCATAGCCCAATCTGTAGGCGATAAGCCCGCGCGATTGGAAAAAGCGTATATCTGGTCAGATTTGGAGACTGGAAACAATGTGGGGCAGTGAAAAAACCGTGGGTAAAAATGTAACGCTAATTACAGCAAAAGCAGAAATACTGGGTGATATTCGAATTTCCGAGGCATTGCAGATCGAGGGTGCTATAAAAGGCAATATCCTTGCAGATCCGGACAGTAACGCGGAAGTGACCATTGGTGTCAAAGGGATCGTGGAAGGCGAGATCCGAGCACCACACGTGGTGATTAACGGCGAAGTTAAGGGCGATGTCTATTCTTCCGAACACATTACGCTGAATAAGAACGCACTGGTTACGGGCGATGTTCACTACGTGATGATGGAAATGGTGATGGGTGCCAAGGTTAATGGCAAGCTGTTGCATGTCACCAGTGAGCAGGGCAAGAAAGCGAAAAAGGATCCGATCAGTATGATCGAACCTGTGAACCTATCTGCTGTAGAATTAAACAAATAGTGTAAAGTAGCAGCTAATAGTTGACTGTTTTGCTCAGGTATTCATAATCCAGCGTCTATTAGAGAGGGTATTCTTATGACTGATGTGGCAGATGCTGTAGCGGAAGCATTAAATATTACGGCCTCGGCGGTCAGTAAGGTTCGGGAGTTAGTGGTCGAAGAGCATAATGCCGACCTTATGTTGCGTGTGTTTGTTACCGGAGGGGGTTGTGCCGGTTTTCAGTACGGCTTTACGTTCGATGAATCAACCGACGATGACGACACCCTGATTGAAAAAGAAGGTATCCGCTTTGTGATTGATTCTTTAAGTGTTCAATACTTGGGCGGTTCTACGGTCGACTATTCCGAAGGCTTGGAAGGCAGCCGGTTTGTTATTCAAAACCCAACCGCATCGACAACCTGCGGCTGTGGCTCGTCATTTGCCATCTAGTGCCCGTTAGCCAGGGCGGTGGCTAATGCTCTGCCATTTGGCGCTTCCGAGATGGGTCGATACAGTGGCGATGACCTCTTGAAACATCTGCCTCTGTCGTTCAGATAGAGGCAAAAATCCCAGTTATTTCTCAGAACTACGCATTGCTCAGCGTTCTGCTGGGGGGGCGCACTTGTTGAAGTGCTCCCAGAGCCTGACGCAAAAAAAAGCCCTACAGGCGCGCAGGGCTATTAGTATTTTGCTGTTCTGACGGCAGCACTGGGCGTTATTCAAAATCACCTGCAGCAGCGAAACCCTCATCGAAAACGCTCAACTGACCGATCATATTGGTTGAGTAATTCTGAAAATCGTCTCGATATTCGCCAGCAAGTGGCCGAGCAGTTGGTAATTTAACCGTTTGCGGATTCTTGTGCACGCCATTGACCTGGAACTCATAATGTAGATGGGCCCCGGTTACGCGGCCGGTTGCGCCGACATACCCGATGACCTGGCCCTGTTTGATGCGGTTACCTACCTTGGTGTACTTGGAAAACTTACTCATATGAGCGTATAGGGTGCGGATATTTGCGCCATGCTGAATTACCACAACATTGCCATAAGTGGATGAGTAGTTTGCCTTGATGATTTTGCCATCACCCGATGCCTTGATTGGGGTGCCGGTTGGGGCCGCATAGTCTGTGCCCTTGTGGGCTATGATCTTGTTGAGCACCGGATGCTTGCGATTGGGGTTGAAGCTAGAGGAAATCCGGAACACATCCATCGGAGTGCGTAGGAACGCCTTGCGCATGCTGTTGCCGTCGGGTGAATAATAATCGGTATGGCCCGCGGAATCGGTGTAGCGGATTGCGGTCACTTCGCGGCCATTATTATAGAACTTAGCCGCGACGATCGAGCCGTCGTTGAGCTTTTCGCCGTCCAAAAAATTCTCTTCATAGAGCAGCGAAAACTGATCCCCTTGGCGGATGTCCAAGGCGAAGTCGATATCCCAACCAAACAGGGTAGCCAGCTGCATAATCATATTGTCGCTCAAGCCGGCATCGGACCCGGCGAGGAACAACGAATTGTTGATGGTCCCCTTGGTGAAGCGGGTGCGGATATCTGGCACCCGCACGATCTTATCAATAGTCGCCTTTTGACCCGCTTCCAGCACGATATGATAGGACAGGGTCGGCGACTCATTAAAGCTCACCTTGCGGAGAACTGACTCTTCATCAAACGAAAAGACAAATTCTTGGCCGGGGTAAATCTTTTCAATGGGTTTCTTGATGTCATTATTGCCGATGAGCTTATACAGGACCGTTACACCGGCACCAGAGCGTTCAAAGACGCTCGACAGGGTGTCGCCCAAGGTTACGGTTTCCGAGATGTGTTGCCAGGGTGACTCATCAACACTAAGGCTGACCGGTTCAGCGACCAAATTGGCGGGAATGTCGACGACGAGAGACTGCCCTTGGCTGGGCCATAAAGCAACGACAAGCACCAACAGAGAACAACCCGCAAGGGCCATTACATGCAGTTGAGGGAATAAACCTGTTTTTTTAAACGGTTGAAGAGTCATGTAAGTAGCTACAGTTAATGGCAATACGCGACGCAGTTTATCAGCTATTTAAGGTAATTGTGATAACTGATAACACATACTGATATAATGCCGCGGTTAATTATGTTCGAAATCATTTAAGGAGGCTTCATGAGTCTGGCGCATATCTTGGCTGAAATTCGCCGTGGTACCGAGGAAATATTAGTCGAAGAGGAGTTAATTGAAAAGCTTCAGTCGGGCAAAAAGCTCCGAGTTAAGGCTGGTTTCGATCCGACAGCGCCGGACCTGCACCTCGGCCATACCGTGCTGATGAATAAGATGCGTCAGTTTCAGGACATGGGTCATACGGTAATATTCTTAATTGGCGACTTCACCGGACTGATAGGCGATCCGACTGGCAAGAGTGCGACGCGACCGCCGCTGACGCCAGAAGCCATAACGGCCAATGCAGCCAGCTATACCGAGCAGGTCTTTAAGATACTCGATCCGGCGAAAACCGAGGTGCGGTTTAATTCTGAATGGTTTAGTAAGATGGGCGCAGATGGCATGATCCGCCTGGCGGCCCAGCAGAGCGTCGCGCGCATGCTCGAACGCGATGACTTTAAGAAGCGCTATAAGAATAACCAATCGATCTCTATTCATGAATTCCTCTACCCACTCGTTCAAGGCTACGATTCAGTCGCGCTCGAGGCCGATATCGAATTGGGTGGTACCGATCAAAAGTTCAATCTGCTGATGGGTCGCGAGCTACAGAAAGGCGAAGGTCAGGCACCCCAGGTGGTGATTATGACCCCGCTACTCGAAGGACTGGATGGGGTGAAGAAAATGTCCAAGTCTCTCGGTAACTATGTCGGTATCACCGAGGCGCCTGGAGCCATGTTTCAGAAAATCGTTTCCATACCCGACACTTTGATTTGGCGCTGGTATGAACTCCTGTCCTTTAAATCACTGGAGCAAATCGCCCAGTTAAAGGCCACATTGGCTACCGGCGCAAATCCGCGGGATATAAAAATTGAACTGGCGCGCGAATTGGTGGCACGCTTTCATGGCGAAGAGGCGGCCCAGTCTGCGCACAAGGGTGCGGGTAATCTGATTCAAGAAGGCGAAGTGCCGGCAGGAACGCCTGAGGTGGAGATCGGCTTAGACGGTGAGCTGGAGCTGCCAATCTCAGCTGCCGTGAACAAAGCCGGTTTGGCGGTCAACGCTGCCCAAACTCGCGACATGGTTAAGAATGGCCGGGTGAAGGTCGATTGGGCCGTCGTCGACGCTACCTTTAAGTTGGTGGCCGGGCGTTACTTAATTCAGGCAGGTAAAAAGAAGATAGCTTGGGTTGTTATTAGCTAAGGCCATCTAGGCCGCGCGGCTGCGCTGATAATAGAGTCGCGCACCTGTCCTGGCAGGTGCTCTTTAGCCTGAAGCGATTCATTTGTACTTAATCGCACAAAGCCATTGACGCGGCCTGAGAAACCCGTAATATACGCCTCCCTGCTGCTGAGGCGGCAGGGTTGTTAAGCGTTAATCGGATTTGTTTTTAGTTAGGTAAGTGCCTGATTTCAAACAGAAAGAATAAAATAAGCGGTTGACAGGTGCGGCGAAACGAGTAAGATACGCCGACCAAATGAGCAAGCCTACAGCGCTTCGCTCCGATCTTTAAACATGT
>JGI20154J14316_10002960_pt1 | contig 13893 bp, 16 predicted proteins | sample COG_04_FD_14316 | JGI IMG/M metagenome (IMG submission 14316) | reverse complement strand
GGAAGAGTATGCCCAGACTCGCCAGAACACTTAAAGCCGCCATCAGAAAGATGGGAGGTAACGTATTCGACAAGTAATAGCTCAATCGTCAATAAATAGAAAGAATGTAACATACAATCTTTCTATTTAGCGTATTATGTACCCCTATCGCTCACGATTTCACTGCTAATCAACATCTCTTTAGATTCCTCCAGAGAGTCGATTTGCGAGATTGTTGTTTCTTTCATAAGGTTCTCGACAATGGATTCGTAAATTTTCACTCCTCGTTCAAAATCTTTTTCGCAGGTGACATAATAATTCACGATCAGTTTACGGGTTTTTTCTACAACTCCGTCAAGTTTTTTCTCGGTCAGTGATGGATTGACCCGTACCAATTTCTTGCCGGTTGTTTTTTCAAGGTCATACGTGAACAGTTCATTGATAACCGCAAGTAGTTCGGTCTGGACATTGCGTGACTTGCGCATCATATCTTGCATAGTATACGCATATTTCTGAAACAGTTCGTTTTTTAGATTTCCGCTCGCCCTTTGTTTGAACCTTGCGGACGGGCCTTGACACATTTCGGTTTTGCTGTAGTCGCGTAGTTTGATATCGCTAAATTTGACAATAGGCGTCTCGGGAAGTTCAGTGTTTCCAGTAAACGACCTGTAGAAATTGTGTAAATCTTTCTGGTATTCTCTTTTCGTGGACTCACGCATACCACTGAATGCACCTGTCTCGTAATCATATTTGTCGTAGTATAATGACTGTAATTCGGGAATTCCCGGTTCGTCGGCCAAGGTTGACTTGTCTACGCACAGTTTAGGCGTAAGCGTAATATTGCCGTCGGACGGAATATTGACAAAGTCTTGTCCATGACGCAATTGATTCAGGCGGTTGTGACACATGCCTTCTCGCGTAATTTTTCGATTTTTCGCGTTTTTAGGGATTGTGTCTTTTTCGGACAGGGGCGTCTTAACGGTGCTCCCTGCCTCATTTTTGTATGTGTATACTGGGTTAATCGTCATAATAATCGCAGCAAATACGTGTGCTATTTTCACATAAAATTTGGCGATACCTTGACATATTCGTTTTTTACGCAAGCGTGAATTCGAATCCATTTTACCGAGGTTATCCTTGTTGAAAAAGATGACGTCGTCGGTTCTCTCTTCGTTGACTATACTCCCGTCGCGAACTCGTTGTGCCAGGTAGGTGAGTTCCATCTCGGAAAAGTTTCTGGAGATAATGTCTTGTGTTAACACCACCAGATTATTGCAGTATTCCTCCTCGTATAGTTTCGTCAGACTTTTAAAGTCGGCGGTTAGTATGTAATTTGATGCTATATAATCAAGGACCTGTTCAAGTGACTTGTATGTTCTTTTTTCGGTTGATGAAGTAGTACCCATATAATATCACCAGAATATTTCTGGCTATGTGTTCCTTATTTCAATTAAAAATGATTCATATGTTAATATACCGATTATCCCAAATATGACAGAACGGAGTAAGAAAGTAAAGAATAATTCGGTCGACAAGGCTCGATTATGGAACGTGTTTGATAGCGAAATCAACGGAGACAAGGTACCTTTAGAGTGTATATACCGAGAATCCAGAGATCGCGAAGAATGTGAACAGTGTAGGTCGTCATTGGCATTTTCGGACGAGGGGTTTCTCACGTGCGTGAACAACAAGTGTGGCATTATTTACAAAGACCTTGTTGACCAGTCTGCGGAGTGGAGGTTTTACGGCGCGGACGATAACCAAGGGAGCGATCCTACGCGTTGCGGTATGCCAATCAATCCGCTCCTACGAGAGTCGTCGTTCGGGTGTAAAGTATTGTGTCAGGGAGGCAGCAACTACGAAATGCGAAAAATTCGCAGGTATACAGAATGGCAGTCTATGCCATACAAGGAAAAGTCACAGTACGACGACTTCCAGATGATCACCATTATGGCGATGAACGCAGGTGTTCCCAAGATGATTATCGACGACGCAATGCGGTATCACAAGAAGATTTCGGAATACAACCTAACCTTCCGTGGCGACAACCGAGACGGAATTTTGGCGTCGTCTATCTATATATCTTGTCGCGTGAACAATTACCCCCGCACCGCCAAGGAAATAGCCACCATATTCCATTTGGATGTCACCAGCGCCACCAAGGGATGTAAAAACGCCCAAACGATCATCAACGACATTGAGCGAGACATGAGCGAGCAAGAGAAGACCAGTTTCGGGAGAACGAAACCAGAGGCGTTCATCGAGCGATATTGTAGCAAACTCAGTATGAACGGCGAACTCACCAAGCTGGCCATGTTCATTTCCATGAAAATTGAGAAGAACGATTTGATGCCCGAAAACACACCACAATCCATCGCCTCGGGCGTGGTCTATTTCATAGCACAGACGTTCCAACTCAACATAAGCAAGCGGGATGTGAAGAACATTAGCGAGACCAGCGAGGTCACAATCAACAAGTGTTTTAAGAAACTGGAGAAAATGAAAACTGACCTGATACCGTCTGTTATCCTAAAAAAATACAAGCATTGTTGAATGTGTCTCAGTATATTGTCTATAAAAATGAATTGGGTGTAAATATATTTTTATAGGTACATGAACATGAGTAGCAATAATATAAATGGAGGCGGTGTCGCTTCGGGATTAGACAAGTTTTACACTCTACCTTCTTGTTCCAAGAAATGTATAGAGAAAGTATACGAATTGTATGACAACGACAACGACAATGACAATGACAACGAAACCGACAAACCATGGGATCTGGTCGTGGAGCCGAGTGCGGGGAACGGGAGCTTTCTGAACCAACTACCGGATACGAACAAGGTCGGTATAGACATCGCTCCCGAAGGCCCGGGCATCGTTCAACAGGATTTCCTTACGTATACGCCTCCAGCCAACACCAACATATTGGTCATTGGAAACCCGCCGTTTGGACGAGTGAGTTCCACGGCCATTAAATTCTTCAACCACGCCGCGAAATGGGCGAAGATAGTGGCATTCATTGTACCGAGAACGTTCCGCAAAACAAGCGTTCAAAACAGACTTGACCTGTCGTTTCATCTTGTGTACGACGAAGAATTACCAACCACGCCTTGTTGCTTTTCGCCGCCCATGATGGCGAAGTGCTGCTTCCAAATATGGGAAAGGAGGGCCACGCTCCGCACAAGAGTCGACCTACCAACCAAACACGCCGACTGGGAGTTTCTGGCATATGGACCAAAGGACGAAGAGGGACAACCTACACCTCCCCAAGGTGTCGACCTCGCGTTGCGTGCTTACGGGGGGAAGATAGGCGAAATTCAAACAGTCCAATCCAATCTACAGCAATTGCGACCAAAGAGTTGGCACTGGATAAAAACAAAAATAGACAAGACAACATTAATAAACAGACTGCGTGGACTGGACTATTCTCATAGCCTGAATACGGCCAGACAGAATTCCATGGGGCGAGGGGAACTGGTGAACTTATATACTGCTTTCGTCAACGCGGAAGGCTAACAGCTCCTTCCAGCACTTGTCTCCGTAGGTAGGTCGGATGGCATACTCTTTGTCGTTTGTTTCGTCTTCCAGGTCCTCCAGGGTAATAGGTCCCAATTTTTCCTTGGTTCCGTGTGCATACCCCCCGTATTTGAGTATAATCGGTCGTAGCCCGATCTTGTCGATTTTGAAAATATACAATTCGCCCAGGTTCTCCACGTTGGTCTCGTCAATGTAATAGGCGGTCAGCAAGTACTCGCACGAATGGTTCATGCGCAGCTGGACGTAATTGAACTTGTTGTTGTCCTTTCCGCCAGTGGACGCTTTGATCTCCATGTTTTTCCCGTTGTGGTGTAGATCGCCAATACACAGCGATGCGTTATTTTTTGTCATGTTGTATTTTGTCTTGATGTAGTTTTCAATGAGCGGTCCCGTGACCTGGCCGGATAATTGGTTTACTTTACAATATGCGTGGGCCTCCTTTACAGTGTTGTGTTTCAATATATCGATACCGTGTCGCAGTTTAGACAGTCCGATGATTCGAATCAATCCCTCCTTTAGCGTTGCGGTCATGTCTATGTTGGCTGATGACAGACGTTCTTCTTCTCTTCTATGTAACATAGCGTATCCGATTCAATCAAAATCATTTTTTTCGCACCATCTCTATTTCGTTGTGCGTCGCCACGTGTCTATTGAGTTAAATACCAGTAATAAAAATACACCACTAAAGAATATATGAAAGCTATACCTAAAAAGATTTTCATCGTTCCTTACCGCAATCGACCCGAACAGAAGTTCTTTTTTTGTAAATACATGAAATTTTTACTGGAATACACAAAGGAGTACGAGGTTTACTTTTCGCATCAGTGCGATACGCGCAGTTTCAATAGAGGCGCGACGCGTAATATCGGATTTTTGGCCATGAAAGACAAGTACCCGGAACACTACCAGGACATGACGTTTATTTTCAACGACCTGGACACCATTCCGTTCAATCGCATATTTGACTATGAAACGGAGCACGGTGTTGTCAAGCATTACTACGGGTTCGCCCATTCTTTAGGGGGAGTTGTTGTGATGAAGGGGAAGGATTTCGAGGACGTGAACGGGTACCCCAATTTCTGGTCGTGGGGGTTGGAAGATTCCTGTCTTCAGAAAAGGTGCGAGGCGCACGGACTTAAGATCGACCGCAGCGATTTCTACAAGATTGGATCGCCGGAAATTCTTCAGTTGTTCGACGGCGTCGAGCGCATCATCAACAAGAAAGACCCCCACAAGCTGAAGACAGATGACGGGAGCCATGGCCTGTCCACGTTGTGTGAAATAGACTATACGATAGACAAGAAGTCCACGTCCGAGATGGACAATGTATACGATTCTCTGGGTGCCGAGTTCCAGTACATCAACATTCACGACTTTGGCAGCGAGACAGAGTTCGAAGACGACGAGTATTTTAAATACGATTTACGCGAACCAACTACCAAAATAACCTCTCCTGATAACAGCCGACGAACGAACAACGTAAACGTGAAACCCAAGGATTGGACCAATATAGCGTATTACCCCACCTCCGAGGAAAGAATCACCCAGCCGACCATAGATACAAGACCGCCGGTTGCTCCATCCATCTCCGAACCAGTGGTTCTTCCCAAAAGGACCCGTCCCGTTCGTTCTGGTCTCCAGGCTATCCAACATGGATATACCCCGCCTCCTCCGAGACGACCTGTTACGCGCCACGCCACCTCCACATTCGAGGCTCCTACACGAGTAAATAATCCTACCACATTCAAACAGATGCGCAAGGAAAATGTCTCCATATTCCCGCCAAAAACCATGAATAGTGCGGGAGGAGCGGCGGCTCTCAACAAAATTAATTTGCGGTATAGAATGACCAAGGTGTAATAAAAATGAAATGAAAATAGACTACTTATAGTATATAGTAAATAGTCTATACAATCAACAATCAACAATCAACAATGAACAACATCATGAACAACAACATGAACAGGAATAATAACGATATCTACGCAACACTTCCCTATATACCATCGGAACTGAAGTGGGAAATATTGTCGTACGTGATAGGAGAACCGCATGACAATTATAGCCACGTGCTATACGAACTTTCGAACTATTGGTTTGATATGGAAACTGAATGCGAAGGCGAAGATTGCGAGAAAATCTGTTGGTCGAAGGATATGGTAAAAAAACAAATACGCGGAATGCTATACGAATACTGTTCAAGCCACTGTGCGTCCTATTCTCAATGGAGCATGAATTATGATATGAGAAAGAGTATGGCGCGTCAAGCACGCAACACTGTCTTCTCAATGTAGCATGTTAATTGTTTGTGAAACGAGTATAAATACAAGATGTAATAGGAGTGTATAACCATGTTCAGAACCCTATTTCTTGTGTTCACTGTTTTTTCCCAGGTGTCAGCCGTCTCCATTCGCGAGCGATTTACTGAGTGGGCCAGAAAATACGACATCCATTTTCATGACGACCATCACCTCGAAGAATCCGTTCTGACCAATTGGATTGATAATGATATTTACATTGATTACGTTAATAGTCAGAACCGAACCTACACGTTGGGTCATAACAGATACTCTGGCATGAACCACGTCGAGTTTTCCGATTTGTTGGGACTGCGACGTGAACTCGCACGACCCAACAAGAGACTTAACTACCACTCCGACCACATGAATACGGTAGTGGATGTGTCAACCATTCCCGTCTCTATTGACTGGGTCGAGAAAGGTGCCGTCACGCCCGTGAAGAACCAGGGTCAGTGCGGCTCATGTTGGAGCTTCTCCACCACTGGTGCGCTGGAGGGTGCTTTTTACGTCAAGAACGGCAACCTGGTCAGCTTCTCGGAGCAGGAGCTTGTCGACTGCGATAACTTCAAGCATGGCGGAAAGGACATGAGTTGTAATGGCGGACTCATGGACAACGCGTTTTCGTGGATTCAGCAGAACGGCGGACTGTGTACCGAGGAGGACTATCCGTATACGTCGGGAACGACAAAGTCGGCTGGTTCATGTGCCATGAAGAGCTGTGATACTGTAGCCAATTCACAAGTTGAGTCTGTTTACGATGTCCCTGCTTCGTCTGACGCAGACATGATGCTGGCACTCAGCAAACAGCCCGTATCCATCGCCATCCAGGCGGACCAGCAGGATTTCCAGCTCTACAAGTCCGGCGTATTCACCGGGTCATGCGGAACCAGTTTGGACCATGGCGTGTTGGCGGTTGGATACGGATCATTGGACGGCCAGGACTATTACCTCGTGAAGAACTCATGGGGTGAGTCGTGGGGCCAGGATGGATACATCATGCTCGGAAGAGGAGACGAGTTCAACAGAGGAGACGGTCAATGTGGGATGCTCCTCCAACCCAGCTACCCTACTCTGTAAATAACTTGTAAACGATATAAATATATCCATGTATATATTGTAATTGATATGGTGTATGGTAAGGAAAGTTATGCTATTAACGAAGGCATTAAGAACGGCGATGCCGGTAAATTGAAAAACAACAAGGCTGTGCGCGATTACGCCCAGGGTAAATATAAAGAAATGGGGCTGACCACCCCCCAGATAAAAAATAGAATGAATGCCAAGGACGCGGGGCATATCGTCGCGAAAAACTGTGGCGGACGAAACACCGCCGACAATTATATGTGGGAAGACAGACACAACAACCGCGCACACGGCGACAAACCCATTACAAAGGATGAGCTAAAGAAGGGTGGTCGCAAGTAATACTTGTCACGTGTGCTGTTTTTTCCACACATAAATGCTCTCCGAATATTCATTTTGCCTTTTGCTTTTTTTGAAAGGTAAGATGTCGTGGGCCTCGCCGAAAAGCGGAACGCAGACAGAGTCGTAGATCTCCTTGTTGACGTTCAGAACAAAGTGTCCGCCGGGAAGAAGATGTGTGTGGGCACGTCTGAACAGCGGTTCGTAGAATTCCCTGTTCATGGCGGGTTTGTTGGCATAGTCGGAATTGTTCGAATACTTTTCCAGGAAATAGTAGGGAGGGCTCGTGAAGACCATGTCGTATGGCGGAAGAAGCCCAAAGTCGACCGTGGTGGCATCACAAAACCGCATGTCGACGCTGGTGTCGGATTTTTCTTGAAGATACGGTATCAGACTACCGTACCCCTCCTCCAGTCCTCGGTTGATGTCGATGCCGACGTATCTGGGCACGTCCATCACGGCCGCTCCCACACACCGTCCTCCCCAACCCGCACAGATGTCTACCACACAAGACGGGCTGTACTTGGCGTAGACCTCCATCGCCACAAGAGGTCGAAATATGTTGATGGCGCCAATACAGATATTGAACACCTCTTTCAAGACCACGTACTCGTTCTTGGTGTTGTTTTTGTTCTTCACCTCTTTGTAGTACTTCAACATGTTGCGGATAAACTTCTTCTCCTTGAACTCCTCTATGCGTGCCACGAAATCGTAGAAGTGGATGTTGTATTTGCTGCGCGTACGGAGCCGCTCTTCGAAGGTGAAGAAGTCCACCACGTCGTTGCCGACGCGAGAGCGATCCGTGACCACCCCGACGACCCCACTGCGCAGTTCGGTGGCCTTTTTACTCAGGTCGTCGTAGTCTGTGTCCCTTCTGTCGGCGGTGATCGGCTTAATCCGGAAGGCGATCTCCTTCTCGCTTAACATTGTATTCTCTATTCACGAGAGAAAATACAATGGTCCTCACTATTTAAAAATAGCCCGTCATATCATATATAGTACATAGATCTACGGCTGGATGAACTCCATTCGTGACATCAAACATGTTGTATACATTAACCTCGACCACCGCACGGATCGCAGAGTCGAGGTGGAACAGGAACTGGAAAACGTGGGGTTGTTGGGTGTGGCGGAAAGATACAGTGCCACCAAGGCGAAGGACGGACGCATCGGGTGTACGCTCAGCCACCTACGGTGTTTAGAGAACGCCAAAAAGAAGGGACTGTCTCACCTGATGTTGGTCGAAGACGACATCCAGTTTCTGAAGCCGACCGTTTTCACGGAACAGCTGAACAAATTTCTCCAGTCGGGCATTGAATGGGACATGATTCTCTTGGCGGGGAACAACTTGCCTCCCCACATACAGGTCCACGAGTCGGCAGTCAAGGTATCGCAGTGCCAGACCACCACGGGGTACATCATCAACCGTCACTATTACGATACCCTCATAACCAACATGCGCGAGGGCGTGACAAACCTGATGAAACATCCGTCGCAGCACTTTCACTACGCCATAGACAAGTTCTGGTTTCGACTTCAAATGCGGGACAGGTGGTTTCTGATTACCCCGCTTACGGTGACCCAGCGTGAGAGTTTCAGCGACATAGAACAGCGCACGACCAATTATACCCGTGCGATGATCGACCTGGACAAAGAAGAATTTCTGCGCCACGCGAGGATGCGGCTAAACAAGACCCCTACTCAAAGTCCTTGAAGAATATGTTGGTCGCAAGATGCTTCATGTTCACTTTGTAGTTGTCGTCCAGGTAGTAGCCAACCGCGTAGTCTTCCAGGAACTCCTTTTCTATGTAGTGCCTTTTTTTCAGCAAATCGTCCACCGCCTCTTCCGACAAGAGATAGAATCGTCCAGAGCAATATTTGGTAGGCATTACCGGCAGATCTCGAGGAAGCTCAGGGTGGATCGTGTGGTATCGACTGAGGTACGCCTGGTTCACGTTGACGATATTGCCGGCATAGTGAATCCGGTAGTTCTCCTTCTCGGTCCGCGCCAACATGGCGGATATTCGCTGGAAGAAGGCGTTGGCGTCGTGAGATTGGAGCATCTGGTCGTCGTCCGTCTTGAAGACATACTTCAGGTCGCGGAAACGGTTTCGCACAGCATCGTATGATGCCACCACCTTCTTGGGCAGCGAGTTGTAGTCGTCTTTGGTGTTGACCCACAAAATGTGTTGGTCGTCTTGGAATACATAGTCGTCCTCCAGATCGGGGTCGCCGAGAACGTGGTAGTGGGGTAGTCTGAGTCCCTTCAGCCACGTTCGCTTCTGTCTCTCGGCCTTGTTGGCGTATTTTTCGCAGTTCATGATGAGCAACACGCAGCCGTCGATGTTGTCGGCGTCATTGTGGTTTTCTGCGAAACTTGTCATTATATACCGAACGTGTATATATAATGACCGAATATTTATTACCTTTTAGAAATGAATCTTTGTCCACTTCTCGGGAAACATGTCCTTTGTGTCATTGTCGTCCGCGGCCGACCCAGCAAACCACACGTGGGGGTAACAAACCATATGGTTCTTCGCGGCTTCGTTAAAATACGCCCCGAACCAGCTGAAGGAGCTGTTGGCGATGACGTTGTGGGTACAGCAGCTCATGAGAAGCATCTGCTCCCAGTCTTCCATATGGTCGTTCGCCTTCTCAAACACCAGAGAGGGGAACACGCAAGAAATGGGATCAATGAACTCTCGTCGAACCGTTTCGTTGTCCTCTTCCTCGCAGAAGTAAATCACCTTGTATGTTTGAACGATGCTCTTGCTAAGAACATGGGTGAGTGCGTTAATATAGTAGTCTACAGACATGATGGGGTGGGCGTGTGACAAATGCTTGTAGTCGCCCAGTCGAAAATGCATGCTGATGGTATCCTTGGTGTCGCCTATCCCGTATTTCTCAAGACACGCCTTCTTTTGCTGGGACAGCTGAATCAGCCGAAAAATGTCGTGCTGGCGGTGATGAAAATACTTGTGGCTCTGGAAGTATCCGTTTAAACACACGTGCTCGTGACGCAAACTCTCGTATGTGGGCAACGCGGTATAATGAAACTCTGGACGAGCAGGAACGCGCAGACATCTGCCCGGGAGTTCACTTACCGTGAAAAATTTCATGGATTTCAGAAACGAATTCCAGTAACTGTGGCGCGGCGTAATAGACGGAATGGCATCGCTGTACAAAAACTTGAAGGCAGTCTTGTTCTCCAGCGAATAAGCAATCACCGCGAATATCTGGAACAGCTGGTTGCCGAGTCCTCCTTTTAGTTCGCATGTGATCATTTGTATTGTTGTTACTCCGCGAAAATGTTTAAATAGCTTTCGATGAGTTATATGTTTCTAAGTGAACCACGACAGATGGTATATCGTGAGGTAAATAGTGAACATTGGTTGGTATATTATCATGATAATATGTATAATTATGAGAAGAATTTGGATAGGAAACGTCATGTAGCATGGGCAACTCTCCGTAAGCATCGTTCTCATATGTCGTTCTATTGTCGATCAAGTACAGACACACAAACATAAGAATGGTGTACCATATGATGGGGATCATCACGATACCTCGGACAATCGCCTCGTGATTAAATCGGATCATGAGGAAAGCGTACCAGGTAAATATATTTAACAAGATAAAGAATTCAATGGATTGTGTGTGACATGTATTCATTGTCAGTCGTCGTGGCGACAAGACAAAATCATTTTTGTTGGGTAATGAGGACACGACCATCCAGTAATTGTGATAGAACCCCGTATTTTTTGAGCAACTAGTATATAGACCAATGCAAAACATGACACTTGCCAAACGGGATCTTTATTTGGTTCGCATAGAAGACGAAATGAGCAAGAAGAAACAGTTTCTGATCAACAAGTACAACATGCTGGGTGAAATGGAGGAGGAGAATGAGTATCTGCGGGTCGTCCGGAACGATTATTCACACTACTATGATTACATCAAAAAGGAGAAACAAGACCAGATAGACGCAATGAACCTGTTGCGAGATTACATCGACAATTTGATTGTGGACGGTAAACTGACGGACGCAGATTTAGAGAACGTTCAAGAGGAACAACATAAGATTCTGGGGGAGATTGACTCCATTAAGGGTGGACTTGACGAAATAACACAGAATCGTTCTGACACCGACGGCGACGAATACGCAGAAAACAGTGACATAGGTGATGTTGGTATGTAAAAAAATCTATGTATATTTTATATGGATCAAGTAGATATTATTGGAAAATTGTCTGAGCTCTCGACAAGGATCGAAGCCAAAGAACAGTTGTCTGTCAAATACAAAGATCTTGTCAAGGCACGTCTTGCTACCATTAGCGACAAGATCAAAAATCTTCTCACGCGCCAAAAGGAGATGGTGACAAAAATTAAGGAAGACTCCAAAAAGAACCTAACTGATCTGGGAAAAAAGTTGGGAGACATGAAAACCCAGGTTAAGCAACAGGGAGACGACGCACTTAAGGATGCCCAAGGAACCAGCGACGACATGAAAAAGAATCTGGACACCGCCGTAAGTGATTTAGAAAAACTTCGGGAGCAGATGCGCCAGCCCAACCCCGATTTAGAGAACATGCGTGCTCTTGTGAAAAAGCTCGAGGATCAGTTGAAGGATTCGACCAACAAACAGGACGAGTACGAGCTAAACATGCGCGAACTACAAACACAACTCCAATTGAAGGACACCACCATTGAGCAACTTACCTCAAGCATGACCGACGCAATCAATATGATTGTGGATTTGGTCTCCAAGGTGGAGAAGATGAGCATCAACAACGAGGACATTGACGAGATCGCCAAGTTGCTGGACGACGTGGAGAAGCAGCTGGACGTTCCTGAGGATTCTGGAAATTCTGGGTCGGGAGACGACGGTCTTGGAATTGCCGACATGTTTAAGGAAGCCGCCGAGACAGTGGAATCCGCAGTGACCCCTGAGCCTCAGCCGGAAATCAAGAACATAAACGACCCGACAGAAATAGTGGAGATTGACCCCACCATCGAAGAGGGAACCTGGAAAGACGTGGGTGGTGAGGAGCCGCTTCAGCTGAACACGCAGGAGGTCGCTATGCCCCCCTCGGACAAATCCAGGAAAACGAGATCCCGCAAGGATCGTCAGGAGTTGTCGTCTGCCACAAACAGAGAAAAATACGGTAAGGACCTGGCGGCAATGACCAAAGCCGCAGGTGTAGGAGGAAAAACCCGACGCAACCGAAAGAAGGGGCGAACCATCAAGAAGAGGGGCGGGTATGTAATTAAGAAGACCAGCAGCCGAAGCAGTAGTCGTAAACGCAAGAACAAGAACAAGGGCAACGACAAGGACAAGGACAAGAAAAAGAAGTCTCGTGGCAAGGATTCCAAATCTTCAAGTAGCAAGGGCAGTTCATCCTCTTGAGAGGCCGCTCAGCATTCCGCGCATAGACGGTAGTTGACACTCTTTCGACCATCTCCCCTTTATTTCCTTCATGCGCATATTGTCTGGGTGACAGCGCAGTTTTGTTACATTTGATCTGTTCCTGAGAACATTCCTCCAGGAGCGTTGGATCAAACGTAGCCAATGAGTTTTGAGTATCGCCACACATTCGTCCCCAGGAAGCTGGACACAGGTTGCTAATTGTGGCAAATAGGTGTCGCTCTTGGTTGATATGCCTACATAGTTTCGAATATACTCGTGATCTCTTATTTTTTCGCTTTGGCGAATGGTGTGTGTAAGCATATTTTTCCGCAGACGCGCGTAGACAAAGGGGTTGTCGCTGTCGGTAGACCCCGTGGCGGTCGCGTCGCCAAGAACATCGGATGGATCTATCTTCTCGGTGACAATATAGTGGGTCTGGATATCGCCAGAGCTGTCTTCGGTGAGTCCGTGTATAGCAGGGTTGAACAGTTCGCACAGCACAATTTCGGTGGGCATGATATTGATATTGATATTGATATTGTTGGGAACGATTATTTAGTATTACTGGATTCACATGGTTTTACAAAGAGGGTTCATTTTTTTTTGATTATATAGTATATAGAAAATGGCTAAGAGATCCAGTAAAAATGTATTGACTGTTCCCAAGTTCGTGAAAGATTTAACCACAAACAAATATGTGCTTTACGTTGTGGCATTTTTCGCCGTAGTGAACGTGTTGGGTTACATGGCCATGGGCAAGAACATCTGTGTTCTGCTGTTCATCTTGATTGCCGCGATCACCTCGTATTTTAGCAAGAACATGATTTTCGTTTTGGCTGTGCCTACCTTCTTGGTGGGGTTCTTTGCCATCTGCGATACTGTCAAATCGTCAAAGGAGGGAATGGAAGATAATAAATTTAAAGTTGATGACATCGTTATCAGCAATGACAGTGAAGGAACTAAAGGAAAGGTCGCCAGTGTCACTGACAAGGAAGTTGTTATTGAGACCGATGACGGCGAAGAAGTCACTGTTTCGGTAACTGAAATGGGAGATTGGAAAGTTGATTCAGGAGACGTTGAATCAATGGATGAAACAATAGATGAATCAATGGATGAATCAATGGATGAAACAGGCGATGTTACACCATCTGAAGATACTACCAAGAAAAAGGATCCGTTCCGCAGTGCCGGTAAGAAGGGCGACCGCATCGACTACGCCACCACTCTGGACGACGCCTACTCCAACTT
>JGI20154J14316_10002958_pt1 | contig 13899 bp, 9 predicted proteins | sample COG_04_FD_14316 | JGI IMG/M metagenome (IMG submission 14316) | reverse complement strand
ACCAATTGTAAAACCCATTGCGCCGCTGTCCAAAAGCCATTCACCTTTTACACCATTAATTTCTAACTCGACGTCATACGCTAGGCGAGAATCAACAACAGTTCCTCTTTGTAATAAACCAACTTCTACAAACTCCGTATCTCCGACTACATCTTCCGCATTGTAAGTGTTTATGTCATTTCGGTTCACAACCGTTGAAATGCCTTTCACATATTCACTAATAATTTTAATGCCAGAATTCGTAAATAGGACGGTTTCAGTACCTTGATATAGTTTGTCTGAAAAAAAATCGCCTTCTTTTATTATGATCTGATTATTAACCTCTCTTTTTTCAATTCCTACGCCTTGAAAATTGTTTCCGTTAAACTCACCATTATAGGTCCATAAATCACCATTAATATTAGAAGTAAACACTCCTTTTATCAATTGACCATTTTCATAAACACCTTCATACTCTTCACCATTTGTAAATACGGTTTTTCCCTCACCATTTAATTGATCATTTTTCCAAATACCCTCTTCATAAGTTATATGGTAGTTAATATACTCTAAGCGACCCTGACCGTCACGCTGACCTCTGTCATTTACAGTTCCACAATAAGACGATTCAACTTCTGTTCCATTGGTAAATGAAATAGTTTTTAAAATTGGTTGGTCACATTGCGCTTGGACTAGGGAAAGTGAAAAGCATATGCTGAAAAAAAAACAAAGTATAATGTTATTCATAATATCTAATTGGTTAAAAAGCAAATTTATGTAAAATTAATTATATACCTTAAAAAAAATTATTACCTTAGTTTAAAACCAATTAAATATGATTTCATCAAACTCAAAAATGTTTTTTGTTTGTTTTCTAATTTTATCAACTTCAGTTAGGGCGCAATACTACACTGGACAAAAAGTTTTCGTTAACAAATTTCCAACAGAAATCTCAGATAATAAGCAAGACACCTACATTCAAATAAATAATTCTGATGGTGACATCATAGTTGCTGTTGAACAATTTAGTTCTGGAAGGGTTATTCGGCATGCTTATATAAAATCAAATGACAGCTATAAATTTAAGAATATTCCAGTAGGGTCTTTCATTTGTAAATATATGTGGACCGATCGATACGGAAATAAGCATTTTAATAAAGATAATGAATCCATGCAATTTAAAGCAAATGAGGTGGGTGGATATGTTATTACAATGGAAAAATCTGTTGGTGGTAACTTAACTCAATCAGGGATTTCTGAAGCAGATTTTTTCAATTAAAAAATACAAACACTAATTTAATAACAATAGTAATATGGAAGGTTTTAATCAATGTTCAAAGGGTCATTTTTATAAAGAGGATAAAACGAGTTGTCCTTACTGTCCTGAAAATAATTCATCAGGAGATATAAAAACAGAGTTTTTGTCCAAAACAGAATCAACATCTGAAGACCAATCGCTAAAAACTCAAGTTTTTGGTGGTCAAGGTTCATCAGAATCAACAAACACAAAAGTATCAACTTCAAACGAGCCTTTTGATGCGACAAAAACTATGATTGTTGGCGCCCAACAAAGTTCGTCTAGTGACATCTCTAGTCCACAAGCTAGAAGACGATTAAGGGGCTGGTTAGTTAGCTTTGATATTGAAGATTTTGGAGTTGATTTCAAAATACTTGAGGGTAGAAATATGATCGGGTCAAAATCTTCTGTTGAAATTACCATTCAAGATCCTCAAGTTTCTTCTGTACACGCACTCATTTTATGTAGAAAAGATAGGTTTTTACTTTCTGATGAAATGTCCTCAAACGGAACGACCATAAATGGAGAAGATTTATCTCCAAGAGATCCTTCTGAGTTGAATGACGGAGATGAAATTAAAATAGGAAATACAACTTTGCTTTTCAAAAAAGCTTTTAAATAATTACTGCTTTGAAAAACTCTATTTTATACTTCTGGATAATATTTTTAAGCTTTTTAAATTTAGAAGCTCAGGTTAAAGTAACCAGTGAAGTTGAATTAAAAAATTATCCTTCAATAAGTTTTGATATTTTTAATAGAAATCCAAATTTTAAGACGAAAAATAATTATGATTTTTTAAAAATTCATGGCTCAAACGAAGTCCTCATAGACTCTGTTTTGATGAAGCAAGTAAATGATACTGTTAACTATTCAAAAAAAAATAAATGTGTTTTAATCTTAGTGGAGTCCATCAATAACGATGAGAGAATAGAACAGGTTAATACTTTTTTTAGAGCGCTAGAAAATTCTATAGATGATTTTGTGAATACTGGAGATAAAATTCAACTCGCTACATTTCATCTAAAACAAGACAATACACGAGTACTTGTTCCCTTACATACTAATTTTACAGATGACATTGAGGTCCTTAAAAATGCTATTCGTAATTATGATGCCTCGACAAACAGAGAAACAAAACCAGTTTCTGAAATACCAGGTGCAATTTTAGAAGGAATCGATTTGTTAATTGAAGTACCGGAAAAAATTAATAAATCAATTTTACTGTTATCTGAAGAGCTAACCAACAGATACTCAACAGAAAAAACGTTTGTAAATGTTATAAAAAGAGCCAAAGAAAAGAACATTGTAATTAATACTATTAAGTACAATCGATCTGATTATCGACAACATTCACATCCAATTTTAGCGGCTGAAACTTATGGAGAGTCCAAAGTACTTGAGTTAAGTCGGGGTAATTTAAAAAAAACCAATCGAAAAAAACAATATCAAGCAGAAACTCAAATAAACTCAATCTTAAATAACGTTGTTAAACGTTCTAAGGGAACGCTTGCTAAAGCAACACTATTTCTTGACAATGTTTATGGAGATGGTAGCGAACAACAAATTCTAGTAAAAGAAATAAATTCTCCTCATAGTAATAAATTTATTTACAATGCTCCTGGAAATTGGTATTTTGGGCAGTTTGAAAAAAATCTATTTCCAACAATTTTAATAACTGCGCTACTAATAATTTTAATGATTCTGGTTTTTAGAAAAATTAAAACAAAACAACAAGCTAATAGATTAAAATCCTTGAAAGAAGCGGCAGAACAGAAGAAAAATAATTTAAAACAGCAAGCTGAAATTTTAAGTCAGAAAAAAGAAATTGAGTCTATCAAAAAACTTGAACAACAGCGTAAAGATGATTTAAATGCTGCGCAATTGCTAGAAGCTAAAAACAGTAAGGAAGCAAAATTAGTTCAAGAAATGAAAGCTTTAGGGAATTTTCCAATTTTAAAATTTTCGGATTCTAAAAACAGTGATTCATTTGAAATTAATAAACCCATCATGAGTTTTGGTAGAGATAAAAAATCTAATGATGTTCATATTTCAAATTTGAATATGTCTAGGACACACTTCAGTATTACATTTAAAGCATCCAACTATATGATTATTGACAATAACAGTACTAATGGGATGATTATCAATGGATATAAACTTAAAAGCAGCCCTCTAAAGCATGGAGATATTATTGAAATTGCAGACGCTACATTTACATTTTACCTATAAAATTAAGAGATGAAATTAAATTATTTTTCAAAGACAGTCGTAGGCCTAGTTCGCAAAGCTAATGAAGATTGTATTGGTCATATTACGACACCAAATAAATCCAATCTCAACCTTCGTATTGTATGTGATGGAATGGGAGGTCATATTGGGGGTGCAAAAGCCTCAAATATTGCGGTCAACTCCATAATTGAGTATTTTTCTAATACGCCTAACCCAGTTCCTCAAGTGGCCCTAAGCGAAGCTATTAGTTTTGCTAATTTGCAAATCTTTGGTTTTGCACAAGCGAAGCCAGAATTTAAAGGGATGGGGACAACCTGTACTGTATTATTAGAGAGTGAAGGATTAATTTACATTGCCCATGTAGGTGATAGTAGAATTTATATTCACACAGATAAAAAACTATACAGGATAACAAAAGACCATTCTTATGTTCAAGATTTAGTTGACAAAGGAGAAATTACTGATCTACAAATGGAAACTCACCCCAAAAAAAACCAACTGACACGGGCGCTTGGAATTGCGGAAGAAGTTGAAGTTGAAGTTGCTTCAAAGCCCATTTTAGCCAAATCTGGTGACTCCTTTTTATTGTGTTCTGATGGTTTAAACGGTCTTATAAACGACCGAATGATTAACTCTGTTATTAACACCAATAACACGCTTGAAACAAAATGTAATAATCTCATAACAATGGCGGAAGCCGCTGGAGGGCATGACAATATTTCTGTTGACCTGATTGAAGTCCATGAAAGTAAACACATCAACACTCAGTTTGTAAATAAAAACAATAAGGATTTAATCGATACAAAAACACAACAAATTATAATTGATCCCCAAAGTCAGAAAAAAAACCCGCTTGGCTTTTTAAGACATAAAGTGACTGCTCCATTAATTGTTGTATCGATATTATTTGTAACATATTTTGGATATCAGAAATTTCAGATTTCGGATGGGCATCAAGGAGATTCGGAACATGTTGGAACAAAAAAAGATACGGGGGACAGTTCAACTACAACAGGAACAGACACTATAAAAGTTGTTGTTGAAAAAGGATGGGGGACAAAGAGACTTAACACTGAATTTGAAACTAAAGTTAACGAAAAAGTAGGTGCTGACAACTATTGTAAGGATTGTCCTGTATTCTATAAAAAGGGAAGTAATAAACCAATTTCTATTCATGAATACCGAAATAATGTCAAAAATTTAGGTTTAGGAGATTTCTTAATGGTAACCATAACCGATGGCATAGTTGATATGCCCGAGATAAACAAGAATGGGAAAATAGAAGAAAAGGAACCTATCAATCAATTTTCTGAAGAAACTAAAAAAGAAAAAGAACGATTAGAAAAAGAACGATTAGAGAACGAGAAACGAAAAGCTGAAGAGGCGGAATTAGAAGTTGAAAAGTCCGAAGTTGACAGCTTAAAGAATAAAAATAATAAGACCAAAATTGGAATAAGCATTTCTGTTGGATCAGAAGACAAATCCGTAGATACTACTGAAACGGAAAAGAAGAAGAAGAAAAAGAAGAAATCAGAAAAAGTAAATAAAACGAAAGCTGATACGCTAAACGAAAAATAAAAAATTTATGTTTCCAGATTTAGGAACAAAATACATACACATAAAAGAAATTGGAAATGGTGGCACTGGAGTTGTTAACCTAGCTGTGGACACCCATACCGGATTTCAAGTTGCTGTAAAATCTTTGTTTAAGAGTCATTTTGAAAACAACCCAGCCATGCTGAAGCGTTTTAGAATTGAAGCAAATATTTATTTAATGTTATCGCACCCAAACATTGTAAAATTAAAGGATTTAATTTTAAAGGATGGAGCTCATTTGGTCATGGATTATGTGGAAGGTATGACTTTAGAAGAATACATTAGAACGGTTACAGGCCCGATCCCCTCTGAAGTGGCCATAGCAATCATAAAAGAAATTGCTGCAGCTATTGGATATGCACATCAAAAACAAATTCCAATTCCTGGCTATAATGGTGTATTACATTTGGATATCAAACCGAGTAATATTCTTATAAGTAATTCGGGGAAAATTAAGGTTATTGACTACGGAATTTCTCAAGGGAGTAAAGAGGACCGTATGGATCAGATCGTAGGCAGTCTAATGTATATGGCACCTGAGCAACTTCAGTTAGATTCAACTTTAGACCATCGAACAGATATATATGCTCTTGGAGTCCTATTGCATCAAATGCTAACGGGAACAACTCCCTATTCATCAAAAGACAGTAAAGATGAAATCATTCGAAAAATTCAAAATGAACCTTTAGAACGGTTGATCACTATTTATCCTCATGTAGACAACCGATTGCAAAAAATTATTGATACCGCTACATCTAAAAACTCCGACAAAAGATTTAAAAATTGTGAAGCATTTATTAATAGTCTAGAAGAAATAGACCATGCAACAAATTAAGATAGGTAAAGCACCAACAAATGATATTGTCATCAATGACAAAACAGTATCAAGAGAGCATTTAGTTGTATTTATTGATGACGATAAAAATGTATTTATCACAGATTTAGGGTCTACGAATGGCACCTATGTAAACGGAGTTCGAATCGAAGAATCTGTAAAACTAGAAACTTTAGATGTTTTGAGAGTCGGAAATTCGCTAGTCGAGTGGCCTCAATTTTTGATATCGAATAACAATCTTGACAAGGTTTATGAAACTTTAAAAGACCCCGATCCAATATTCAAAGAAAAGCCTGTTTTAAAATCTGAAGCAACAAATTTAAAACTAATTTATAAGTATTCTTTAATTTTTGTTATAATTATTGTTGTCGTTATTATCATTATGTCTTTCGCTGATCGAAACACTAATTACAACGATGAGGTTGTTATAGCTGAAAGGACAAATACCGAAATACCAATCAAGCGAAAACAACAAAAAAAACAACGCACATCCGTTACTTATGACTTCTCATGCCTATCTTCTAATGGAGATATTGGAAGTAATGATGCGATTTACAACTTTGGAGAAATAACAAGAGAGGTTCAAAGTTCGTTTTTTGATACTATTGATATTTCTGTTGATGATGAACAAGATGCGGGTCGTCAGATATTAGAGGCTTACAAAAAGGAATATCGATTTATTGAAAGTGGTGCAGAGTTTCAAAATTTAAAATCCATATCGAGAAACTTAGTAAGTCGTTTGGCCAAACCGAGAGGTTTTAATTATAAAATATATTTTATTGACGACCCAATGTTAAATGCTATGACTGCTGGAGGTTACATTTTTTTCTTTAAGGGAATGTATGATTTTTGCAATACAAATTCTGAAATAGCAGCGATCATTTCGCATGAAATAGCTCACAATGAGTTAGGTCACTTAACCTTAGATATGAAAAAACAAAAAGCAGCTAGTGAATGGGGGATTTTAGGAGAAATTGTTTTGGGAATTGAAAACGCAACCACTCAAAGCTTCAATCAAAAACAAGAAAGTGAAGCAGATTTATTTGGGATGGACTTGGTTTACCCTACAAGTTTTAGAAACTGTGATGCTATAACTTTATGGAAACGAATGAGTCAAAATGAAAATGAATTTGATATTCTTGATAACTTTTTTCGATCTCACCCCTACTCTAAAAACAGATCAAATTGTATCAGAAACCACTTAACTTCAAACTATAATAAAAACTGTAATTAATATGAAGTTATTGTTAAAGTATTTTTTAATTAGTTCCGTATTATTGGGCATTACAGCCTGTGCATCAATTAAGGATCCTAAATTAGTATCTTTAGATCATGTGGTTATGGAATCAAGTGGCGATTCTTATGCAGTTGTCACAGATCTAAAACTTTACAACCCAAATAGGTTTGTGTTAAGTTCAAAAGATGTGAAACTAGAGCTATTTATCGATAGTTTATTTATTGGGGAAATTCTATTATTGAACGAATTTTATATTAAAAAACGAGATACTTTAAACCTAAAAACAAAGCTTACACTTGCCCCTCGACTATTTGATCAAGCTGTCAGTTTAAATGACACACTCAACTTACGTGTAAAAGGATCTGCTAAAGTTCCGATTCTCCCTGTCAATTATAAGTTTAATGTTGAACATCAGTTAATGTTATCTGATTTAATAGAGCCTCTTTTAAAAAATAATTTAAAAGAATCTGATGTCAATTTTAAGTCCGTAAAAATCAAAAATATTAGACTTTCAACTGTTGACATTATATCAGCGTTAACGTTTAAAAATAATTTCAACTTTGACTATCGTATTAAAAAATTAGATATTGAAATTTTTGACTCAAACATATATACGAACTTAATTGGAAAATCAAGCTTAGCGAACCCCATACAAGTAGTCCGAAAAAGTGAAATTGATATTGAATCTGGCATCACATTAAACACAGCTAAACTAGGACGATCAATTTTAAAAAACCTGTTTAAAAAAACACATTCTTTATTTATTAGAGCGAATGCCGTAATCGTTTTTAATCAGATTCAAGTACCACTGACTATTTTAAAACAAGTAGATTATAATCCTATTAGCCAAGAAATTAATATAAAATAATGCGTACAGGTTTAAAGCTATGTCTATATCAAAACAATTCGTTATTTAAAAAAATAGCTTTTTCTAACGATCAAAAATATGTTGTAGTTATTGGTACAGGAAATCAAGCCTCCATAAAATTAAATAACAAATTAATTTCTAATAATCATGCCCAATTAGTTTACAACACTAAAAACCAACTTCATTTACAAGACCTTAACAGCACAAATGGGACCTTTTTGAATGGAACAAAAATAGCACCTTCAAAAACCTATTTAGTAAATCCTAAAGACACCATCCAATTGGCAGCTGCTGACGGTGTTTTAATTGTTGTTGAAGCCTTGTCAAATACTACTGTTAAGGAAGATAAAGTTAACATTTTAGATCATCTAAAAAACAAGTCTAAGGTTGTGATCGGAAGAACTGATGAATGCGACGTTGTTTTGAATAGCGGCTCTGTTAGCAGGCAGCATGCAGAAATCCGAAAGCGATCCGATGGGACCTATTCCATAAAAGATTTAAACTCAACAAATGGCACCTTTATAAATGGCCGTAAGATTAAGAGCTCACAAACAATCATAGATTCTGACAAAATATTTATTGGGAAACTACAATTATCTTTGGGAGGGGCTACAAAAGATTTATCTGAAGAACTCGCTATTTGTGTGAAAGGCATAGAAAAAGAGTTTATAAATAGTGGCAAGAAAATTAAAGTGTTGAGTAAAATGGATTTAGCGATCCCTTCCAAATCCTTGTTAGCTATCATGGGGCCTTCAGGATGTGGAAAAACAACTCTCATGAACACTCTTAATGGGGTCTCACCTGCCACAAATGGGAAAGTTTATTTATTTGGACAAGAATTAATTTCAAATTATGAATACTTAAAAACTCAAATAGGCTATGTGCCTCAAGATGACACAATACATCGTCAATTAACAGTAAAGCAATCTCTTTATTACACAGCAAAATTAAGATTAGACAATTTTACAGAACATGAGATTGACACTAAGATTGATGAAATCCTAGAACAATTAGGAGTCTTACACGTAAAAAATAATCTAATTTCAAAAATAAGCGGAGGACAACGCAAACGCGTCTGTATTGCGTTAGAACTATTATCTGAACCTTTAATTCTGTTTCTTGACGAACCAACATCTCCTCTCGACCCACAAACCATTGAGGATTTTTTAAATATCTTAAAAGACTTATCTAATAGAGGCACTACAGTGGTAATGGTCACTCATAAACCTGAAGACCTAGAGTACATGGATGAAGTTATATTTTTAGCTAAAGGAGGGTTTCCTGCATATTTTGGAGATTCCAAAAGCTACAAAAACTATTTTGGTGTAAAAACTGCAGTTTCTGTGTTCTCATTATTATCCGATCCCTGTTGGAAAGAAAAATATAAAAACCCAAGACCTGTTAGTAAAATACCCGAAACTGAAAACTCACAATCTAAATCACTAAATAAATCCTTTTTTGAACAGTACATATGGCTCAGTAAACGCTATTTTAAAATTAAGACCAACGACAAGGTTAATTCTATTGTAATGCTTCTACAAGCTCCTATTATTGCCATGCTTATTTGTCTTATTTTTGATAACATTACTCCTGCTGTACCATTTATCACTGCGTTGTCAGCTATTTGGTTTGGAACAAATAATGCTGCTAGAGAAATTGTAAGTGAACTTTCTATTTTTAAAAGAGAGCGCATGTTTAATATGGACATCACACCCTATGTATTGTCTAAAATATCTGTTTTAGCCTTTTTCTCTATCGTACAATCGGCCATTTTTATTGGAATTTTATATATAAATTACAGTTCAGGAAACGATATTCTAAAGTACAACACCCCTTTGATCGCCTTTGTTTGGATGTGTTTTCTTTCAATAGCAGCTACATTTTTAGGGCTTTTATTATCTGCCAGTCTAGCCACAGCCGAAAAGGTAATGACCATTGTTCCTATCGTGCTTATTCCGCAGATAATGCTAGCAGGATTGGTCGCAAAAATAAGTACTCTTCCAGTAGAAATTATTAGCTACTTAACATTTACACGTTGGGGCACAGAAGGTTTTAATGCAATTCAAGAAGAAGTGGTGATTCCTAAACTGAATGCAGATTTAGAAACTGAGGATACAGCCTCAAATGCCATCGAAGAATTAAAAGATAAGTTTTATGAAGAATACACAGACTGGTTTGGTGAGTGGGCTGGAACACTTAAGCTCGATACACTGGCAATTTTAATCTTAATTGGAATAATGACTTATTTTATTTTTAAACAACTTAAGAAAAAGGTTGAAGTACTTTAAAATGTAATAATTATGGAAGGATTAGAAAGATATAAAAAAATTAAAGACCTCGGAGAAGGCGCTCAAGGAAATGTAATTCTTGCATGGGATACTTTGCTTGAACGTAATGTTGCCATTAAATCCTTACACATGTCATTAACGAGTGATACGCTTCATGTCAAACGGTTTAAAGAAGAGGCTAAAACGCTAGCAAGTCTAGGACACCCTTCTATTGTAGGCGTCTATGAATATATCGCAAATAGTTCTGGATGTCATTTAATGATGGAATACTTTGAGGGCCATCCACTCGATCTTTATATTAGAAACGTGACTGGTCCCATTCCTGAAGAAAGAACAATTGATATTTTTATCAAGGTTTTGGAGGCAATGAGTCATATTCACAAGAAAAAAATTATTCATAGAGATATCAAACCCTCTAATATCATGATAAATGATAAATCCGAAATTCGATTGTTGGATTTTGGAATTGCAAAAAATACGGAAAACGATCCTACGTTAACAAAAATAGGAGGCTCAGCGGGTTACACTCCTATGTACATGAGTCCAGAGCATTGTAACGGAGAACCTATCACAAAATATTCAGACATTTATAGCTTGGGGATTACACTATGGCAAATGTTGACCGGAAAAGCACCTTACGAAGGATTTTCACAAGGACAAATTTATTCAAAAGTGGCTAACGAACCGCTTCCATCAATTCAATCGGTGTACCCCAAAGTAAGCCTAAAAATGAATGCTATTGTTCAGAAAGCAACACAAAAAGACCCAAAAAAACGCTTTACAACTTGTGATGCATTTAAAAAAGAGTTGGAACAACTCAAAAAACATATTAAAGATATTCACACAGATTTTATTTTTAATCTAAGTGTTAATATAGCTAATGGGATTGATGCTACAATTTATTTAGATGAAGAGCAGCATTATGGGACCGAATTTAGCAAATCGTTTGATGTATCTAAAAATTCTCCTATTACTATAAAAATAGAGAAACCTGGATATAAAAAAATTGAGCAACAACTTTTTCTTAAGAAAAATGAAGTGATGAATTTTAATATTGAAAAGCAAACGGATTCCTTTGCTTCTCTGTTATTAGAATTAAAAAACAATACTGCCCCATATTTAAAAAATATTTCACCTAATTTAAGTAAACTTCTTATATATCTTAAATTGACTAGTTTATGGGCTTTTGAATCGGTACAATTAAAATTTAAAAAAAATAATTCTGAAGCACTTGTATTAAACACTATTGAAACCAAAAAAGCGATTGCTGGAACTGTTAATACGATTAAACCACACAAAAAAGAATATGCTTCTTATTTAGTACTATTGAGTTTGATATTTGTAGCAATCTTTAGTTTTAGTACTGAAAAAGAGGCGCTTATAACAGATGGAACCCCCGAAGAAACACCTGTCTTTATTCCTAAAGTTAATTTTGAAACTCTGAAAACAGGAATACCTGAATCACAAAACGTTGTAAAAATTGCCGTTGTACTTTCTGAAACAACCGATTCAATTGTCAAAATTCCATTAAAGTTTTCTGGAACAGCTACTAAAGATGATTATACAATCCTGACAGAAACGCTGATACTACAAGCCAATCAAAAAAAAGGGTTTATTGAATTGGATATTATAAATGATAAAATAAAGGAACAGGACGAAACGATTCTAATTGAATTACAAAATCCAATAAATGCCACCCTAGGGGAACAGTTTAATTATAGTTATACGATACTTAATGAGGACTCTAAGATAATTATTCCAAAAAAAACACCTAAAAAAAAATACCCAGCTAGAGGTAAAAAATTTAAAGAAATATGTTATGGAGTTGACCTATATCAATATTACCATGATGGAAAAGGAGGGAGTTTTAGAGGGTCTATAATTAGAAAAAACTCAACAAGTTGTGGATATAAAGCACCGCTGCCCACTGTCCAAAAAAATTATTACCAAAATATTATAGCTAGAGAGCCTCATGATCGAAGAACCAGCCCCAATAGTGATGGTTATTTTATCACCATTCAAGATAATGGCAAGAGGAAATCTTTAATTAAGGTTTGGAAAATAACTTCACAATTTAAGGTTAATGAATATGAAATTATTGGAAAAATAGACAATATACACTATTCGAATCATAAATTTTACACTAATAAATCAAGACCAATAGACCATCATATAATCAATATTTTAGATAAAAATAAATCCTACCTAGGGAGCACAAAGGTTTGGGAAAGAAAGTTTGATTTTCAAAAGAAAGGGCCTTCAGAAGAAAATAAAATTATTTCTAATTAAATACTGAAGGAAAAATTATGATTATGCGAAATGTTATTTTTAAACTTATAGTCGCTCTGTGCTTCCTATGTTTTTCAACAAAAAGCATTTCTCAGGAATTCAGTGCGGTAGACACTCATTTAGCATCCCTACCTACTCAAAATTATAGCAGTATTGAACAACTTCATAACCAAATTATAAAACCAAACTTTAATGAGGAACAAAAAGTATATGCAATTGCAAAGTATATAACCAACAGTATAGCATATGGAAAACGGGCAAGAAAACCAATGAATACTATTAATTCAAAAGAAGGGGTTTGCCAAGACTATGCCGAACTGTTTATTGCATTATGTGAGCTTTCTAATATTGAAAATAATTATGTGACTGGAGATGGTAAAACGAGTGCACAAGATATTGGGTTTTATAGCTCTAATCACGCTTGGAATGTTGTTAAAGTAAATGGACGCTATCAAATATATGACTTGACTTGGGCAGCAGGGGCCTATAATAATGAGACAAACTCCTTTCATAAAAATTTCAACGCACAATACTTCAACGCAAATCCTGAAGATTTCATTTCAAATCATTTTCCAGACAATTCAAAATGGCAATTACTAGATATTCCGCTTTCAAAAAATGACTACATTAATAGCCCTACGTTCAGTCCAGAATTCAAGAATCTGTCTTTAAAAAATGGAATTGTAAGAAGTGACAATTTGGAAATAACGTTTGAATCAGACACGGACTTTGAACGTTGCACCTTGTTTAAATGGAAACTTAATGAATATGGCTCGGCTAATGGCGAAGATATTCCATTAACTAAAGAAGGTCAAACTTACAAATTAAAGCTAATAGAAGATACTCCTGGGGCTTACAGATATGACATAGTGTTTTGGCCTTCAAAAAAAGAAGAGATACAAACAACAAATGAGGACGGCTCTATTTCTTACACTTCTAATTCTTCTACCTCCCTAGAGTTTAAACTCATAACTCTAAATTATAAAATACCACGACCAAAAACATATGACAAAAAAGACCCCTCGGGCCTTATAGAGTCCTATCACTATATATTCCATCAATTAGATACCGCATTTTTCAATGAATTAAACCCATCTAGTAGGATAAACTCCGTAAATAATCTTAAAAATGCACGTTCTCTTCACAATAGTCTTAAAAATTGGATTGGAGATTACAAGCGGTACTATACCAGTTTGAGAAATGGGGATATTTCATATAAAATAAATAATTTCAATGTGATTTTGAGTAATCAGCCACATGGATATGAATTCAAAGAAATCA
>JGI20154J14316_10002956_pt1 | contig 13900 bp, 14 predicted proteins | sample COG_04_FD_14316 | JGI IMG/M metagenome (IMG submission 14316) | reverse complement strand
GTAACAGCTAGTCCATGGGTTCAACAGAAAGGTTTAAACGGTAATATTTATTGGAAAAATGAAAAGACTGGTAAAGTTAGTGATACCAACCCAGATGAACAGAACCCTACAACACCATCTAGTTCAGCACAATCTGGTGGTACAATTAATATTAATAATGCTATTATGCGTGGCGGTAAACGATTAAGAAGAACAATGAAGTTATTTCATAATACATTACCTAAACTGAAATACACATGTGTTAATAAACATTGTAAACTTAATAAAAACAAGTCTAAAAAAAGAAAACGTAATAAATCAAGGCGACGTTAATAGATATGGGACAGGGTTTAGTATGATGTAGGGTAGTGTATGGTAGTGTCTTTTTCTTAGTTCCTTTTTATACGCGATATTATTGTTTCGCTTTCCAATTTAAAAACCCAATACTCTTCTTCATATTAAATGACGTACCTAAATGTGATTTGGCTATTTCAAGTGTTTGTCTTTCTAAATCTGTGAGCGAACTCATGTATTTTGATGCTTCACTCGTCTTGATAACTATTTTGGGAGTTGACTTGGTATTATCCACATTTGATGATTGCTTCTTTATGACAGGCATCTTTTTATAACTATAATTGAATTTATTTAAATGAATATAATAAATTCAATTTTTCTTTTATTTTCTTTCTTTTCTTCTTTTCTTCTTTTTTAGTACTGAATCATACATATTAGATTCCCTCCTGTATTTCCCTGTGTATTTACATTGCTCTTTTGTAGTATTTTTGTTATTGAATTATCTATTGTATATCCGTTGTTTATCAAAAATTCAAATAATTCTGGTAAATTGTCAACACACATTAATTCACATGGATTATTTATTTGGGTTATTCCTATTACACAACTTGGTCTTGGACATAAATTATTCCTTGTTTCAAATGGTGATAATTTGTTTAATCGCAATTGTTTTGTTATTGATTTCAATGGACCTTCGGCTGGCTTATTGATGGTTAATATGTTACCATACTCTTGACGCACAGAATCATAATACGGCATGCTTTGAAGTGAATATAATGCTACCATGTATATGTATAATATGTATATGAGAATATGAATATTTATTAACCCTTTTTTTAGTAAAAATTGAAGTTAAATACTTTTCATGAATTCGGTTATCACATACTTAATTACACTAGGTGTATTGCTTAACTAATTGACTAACTAATTGACTACTTGAATATTTATTAACAAAATGACTTCAGTAAATACAAACACACCCAACAATTCACCCATCTTTCGGTTCAAGTTCTCTAATGAATTTATAGAACAATTAACTCCCTTTGCTAAACTACATCAATATTCAGATAGACATGTTTATAAAGAGGAATGGACTAGATGGGTCGCTAACAACGACGAACTCATTTGTAATGAAGGGTTGCGACTAAAAAATATCGGATACGATGGAAACATTCATGCTAAAATGTATAAAAGTGGTCGCTATTATTTCCGTAATAAGACTGACAAAGAAGTACAGACTAGACGCAAATATATTTCACTAGAACATGAAATTATTGTGGCAATGGATGAACACATTTCTACCAATTTTCAGGTAGTACCAACATTCAAACCGTCGTATGGATATGAACAATTTTGTATAAATTATAGTTCCCTACTTACTAGTGAATTGGAGAGATTAGTGGAAGAATTTTCAGATGATATACGAAAGGAAGATATTTGGTCCAAATTTAAAAAGACATATAAAAACCGATATTATTTATTCCAGAAGAATTATGGCAATCGCGTAGAACGATTAGATGAGCGTTCTGACCAATACCAATGTATAGACAATATAGACATTAATATGAATAATATAAATAAGGAAACTCACTAATTATTATTTAGAGTGATTTAATAATAATAATACAATACTAATAAATGACTTTGTTTCTAGAAAATACGGAATCACTTGCTAATTATATAAACATTTCTAATAAAATACGAAATATTCCTTTATTTTTTATTCATTTTCTCCCTATTCGTCTGATTAAAAATATAGATAGCCATTATCGTTTTGTGGAAAATGACAACAGGGGTTATCTAATGGATAAAGAAGATGGAATGGTTAGAGGAGATGGAATAGGAATGGATAAAGGAAACAAAGACGAGAGAGAAATTAAATACAAAATCGTTGATTATGGGAAACATTATCGTAGAGACATTAATAACATATCATCTTCATTGTTTTTAAAAGATAATTTCGCAAAATCTCTCTATCATGTATTTTACTCGTCTTCTCTTCTTCATCAACATGGCATATCATTTGTACTAAGCAATTGTCCATTTGTTAGTTGTGGTAATAATCTACCGTTGTTACATGAATTCTCTTATTCCTTCTGTTTTTCAAGTATGGAATTGTCTACAGACAAAGACAAAGATAATGTATATTATTTAGATACTCTAAAAAGACACTTCCCTAAAAAATTAATAGATAATACAGATAAAGTTATGATTGATGGGATGAATATGTATATATCAGTTGATGTATTTATTATTACCTATTTATTACATCACGATATTCAAGAAGTTGGTGATGCTGAAATAGATGCGATCACAAATGAATATACATATACATATGGTAGAGGAGGGAAATTGGATATTAATTTAATCAAAAATATGATTTCTTATTTTCGGGGACATAATGTCGCGAAGATTATTCAATACCTATTCCAATGTAAATATACTTGGACTTATTATTCTCTTTGTTACTATTTTATTTTACATTATCCTGATTTATTGGAACAATTCTCTCTATACGATTTATTTCATTCGTATATTCATAGCTCTTTTAAAGAACGTACTTGTATTTCTAATATGGATGGGACTGTGTCAAGTGATACGAGTATATTATCTGCTATCCATACAACCTTGTTTTCACAAACAAAATAATATGTCTAACATGTAAATTAACTTATTTTTATAAATTGTAAAAATAAATTACTAGGTTAGATTTGATCGCTTAATTCTTTCTCTTTTTAGAACTCTTCTTGTGATGTTTCTTGGATTTGTGATGCTTCTTGGATTTGTGATGCTTCTTGGATTTGTGATGCTTCTTGGATTTGTGATGCTTCTTTGAAGCGTGATGCTTCTTTGAAGCGTGATGCTTCTTGGATTTGCGATGCTTCTTGGACTCGGATACAGCAGCAGTAATTGACTTACCAATCTTTTTATATGTTCTTCCAGCTTCCTTTAAAACGTCCTTTAACATTACCTTACCATCCTTTGCCTTGGATTTCATTCCTCCCATTGTTTTCTTAACGTGTTCTCTCCATTCGTTTGCCATTCTTATATACTAATTGTATATAATAAAAAATTGAATACTGGTAATAATTCTTAATATATCAATATACTTCTTTTGAACATCAAGAAATAAATTAAAAACAACTATGTCTAAAGTCATTCTTACGCGATATCTTTATCTATTTGATGAAGTTGGTATGTCATTTATTCATTCTATTCTTAAAGCCAATTCTCTAAATGAATCCTACTTTTGGTTATCAGAATTGTATTTATCAGGACTAGGTCATGAGTCGTGGCAATTAATTTGGTTCGTCTATTACGACTTTTACTACATTCTTAATCCACATTTTGAAACATTTCTACATAAAAAATCTATTGTTGGCGATTTTAAAAGCTTGATGACGGTTGTTAAAAATTTGTTTAAATTCAAGTCATCATCACAAGTATTTATTACTAGACAATATTATTATCATATTAAAGATATTACCCACATATTCCGTGGCAAAAAACCCCAATGGCTACTTTCCATACCATCCAAATATCATGGTCTATTTCGGTTTATTGATAAAAAATTATACCATTTGGCCGTATCTTCACTTCCTGATACAGTTGATGATGAATTATTCCTATCTATTCAACTCTATTTTAAATTGACAAATGAATCTATTGAAGATATTAAGAAGCGGTTCTATGATGGAATAGACGTAAATGTTTCGTCACAAGATAAACAGTTGCCCAAATACACACACTCGTATCAGAATCATATTCATAAAATCTGGTCCATCATTTGCCTATTGATATTTAATCACGATTATAATAGTAATGTTGTTACCAAAAAAAAAATATATATTGCGTGTAGTGATACCGAAATGGAAACATTAATGAAACATCATAATGAACCGATTCCATTGAATAAATACGATAATAAACAAATATACAAAACATTAGAATATAAACGTCTATATTCAGTGAATCCATTGTCTTCCTCCTTTCAATTGATGAGAGAAGAAGTTGATGATATTAATATATGTTACAGACGACATTGGGAATATTATGCTTATTCATGTCCTATATGGCATGAACGATTCAATCAATATGATATTACAGTAGATGATGATTTGAAAAAAATTATATTTAATAACGATGATGAATTGGAAGAATTCTATTCACAATTCGGTTATGAACCAGATGAACAATCTTATGAAACCGAAAATAAACGCGTCGTTACCATGCCTGAAAATAACTGGAAAAACTGGTTTAATGATCTATTTAATGAATCATCTATTTATGAATTTACAGATGAATTCCGATTTGGTTATTGAACATTATGTAATAAATTTGAAAATAAATTGAAAATAAATAGAAAATAAATAGAAAATAAATAAAAAATTGAATGAAATTAATAGCAATATATATTTTTATATTTATTGATATAATGGTTAAAAACGCTGGTGGAAAAAACTCTAAGAAGATGGGACGTAAATTCGTCTCAGCTCCTATGAATAAGAATGTGAGACTTGCTTTAGAAGAGGGCGAAATATACGCATCTGTGACCAAGATGTTGGGCAATGGTATGTTTAATGCTACTTGTACAGAAGGTAGGGAACGGTTGGTTGTTATGGGTGGTAAGTTCCGTGGTAGAAGCAAACGAGATAATACAGTAAAGATTGGTTCATGGGTTATTATTGGAGAGCGTGATTTTGAATCATGTGCGAAACCGAAACATGATTTATTAGAAGTATATACCGATAATGAAATACAACAATTGAAAAAATCTAAAGACCCTATATTTGCCAAACTTAAAACTGAACAAGACTTACTCGGTCATCAAATACCTGATGACGATATAGCATTCGGCTCTGGTGGTGGAGGTGGATGCGATAATAATGAAAAATTTAATGAATTGATTAATTCGGTAAATGAAACAGATGAAGAAAATCCAACATTGAAAAAGATATCGGATTCGTCTACATCTAAACCAATTGTTATGGATGATGGCGAAACAGTAGATGTTGACGACATTTAAAAATAATGATTACTGATATTTGATATTTGGCGAATATACAAATGTTAGGTTAAATAAATACGAAAAATATATAAACTACAAACATATAAAAATATAAATTAGTTAATAGATAAAAATATTACATAAAATAATACATTATCACCTCTTTTTTCTTGTTCCTTTTGATTTCTTATTATTTATATTGAACCTTATACGTTTTGTTTGATTATTGTTATTGCTAGTTGAGTGTACACCTTTTACGTATGTATTTTCTTCTGTAAATAATATGTAAATACCGTTTATATTTTGTAAACAATTAATAGTAGGAACTAATGTACAATCTTCTATGTTTCGCAACTCTTTTGTAAAATCATATTTATTCGGATTGGATATAAAATGTTTTATATCATTGTGCTTCAAATCTATATTATAAATTTGTATTCCCGATAATTTATATTTTATATTGTCCAAACTGTTATTTTCCTTTATTATTTTCCCTAATTCTTCACGGGTTATTTTACCTGCTTGAGATAAGTATATCATATTTTCACCCATTTTTTCTAATTCATTTTCCTTGTTTACATACATCATATTCACCTTTATTCCTATTGCTTTTTCGGGATAAAACATTGTATAATATTTTTCTTCGTTTTCATATGTTTCAATCCACGATGTATCCATTATGTCATCTTCGTGATTCATGACTTCTTCGTGATTCATGACTTCTTCACGAGTTACCATTATTTAATTTAAATATTTTTCCATTTTAAATTAAACTAATAATCATCTTCTAAATAATCGGGATTATTTTCATTGTTTTCATTGTTCTCATTATCTGAATTTTCATCACCAGAATCTATTTCAAATTGTTTTGCGTATTCTTCATATTCTTCTCTTTCTATTTCTCTTAAAGCAAATCCGTCTAATTCACCAATTTCATTATAATAAAGTTCTGATTCTTTTCTAAGACGATCTCTATATTCAAATAGAATTGTAGCACATCTTTCTTGGTATTCATATTCCTCTTCCTGTTTCATATCATATAATTGTTCTTCTGAAAATGTATCGTTCCAAGTAGCGTGCCAGGTTACATTGTCTCTACTATATTCAATCCGGTTGTATTGACTGATTAAAACAGATTCCTTGTTTTGGTTTATATTTGTATCTGTAGAGATCAATGATGACGAATTATTATCGGACTGGATTGATAGGTGATGTGATATAGGTTGTTTTTGGCGCATTAACATTGGACCTATCCATTTCGCACCTCGCCAATACTTACTATCATGTTCATTAATACATGACTTTTTTTTCTCTTCTTCCTCAATCGCGTGTTCTTTTATAGTATTTTGCCAATTATTTTGTGCGATGGTTGATTTATTATTATCATTATTATCATTATTATCATTATTATCATTATTATCATTATTCAATGATGGAAAATCATCATCCTTTACTACAAACTGCTTATTTTGAATTGTTGCTCGCCTATTACTTAAACTACTCACCCTATACGGAGAATTAGTATGCTCACGACGATTGGTTCGTCTTGTATCATTTGATAAAAATGAATTTTGTTTTATTCTATTAAATTGACTCATTTGAATTGGTGTGTATTGGTTTGTCTTGGTATTCTATCTAATACTTGATTGTATATAATATATATGTTTTCTTCTTAATTCGTTTCTATAACGATTGAATTAGTTTTTCATTTATCCTATAAATACTCTAACGTGGTTTATGATGTATAATTTATAAAATTGATATACCTTAATAGGTATTTATTATAATAACTACATGTTAAACAATACAATTTCTATAAATAAAAAGGAGAGTGGAGATAATAATGTCAATCTTGAAGAAATATCTATTTGTATCCCTCGCATTTTCAAACATATATCTAGTGACTTTATAGCTGATATTTTCCAAAATAAGTTAAAATTAGGCATGGTAAAACGCATTGATGTTATTTCAAACACTATTAATGGTCAATTCAATAAAGCGTTTATCCATTTTGAATCTTGGTACGACAATACCAATGCTATTTCCGTACAAAATAAATTATTACAAGGTATTACTATTAAAGTGGTTTACGATTCATATTGGTTTTGGAAATGTGTTTTAAATAAGAGTGGTCGTACAGATGATGTGCGCAAGTGTAAAGCCAATCGTAATGATAATTAAAGTAGACTTATTAACTAGATATTATAGGTTTATTCTGATAATGGTACATAATCCATTTTCTATTTAAACAAATAAATTTATTATTATTTATTCTATAATATGAGCGAAATAAAAGATTCATCTACAGATATTATATTCAATATTGGGTCGTTTTCTATTCATCAACATGATACGATGTATTCTATTTTACCTGATAATAAATATAACCATTCTATGTACAATGTTTTATTCCAATCTTTTCAATCTGGGACTACCTGATATAACCCAATTCATTTCTAATAAAGAATCCATTGTACCATTATCTGACATGATATATGATACGAAATCAGTTGACGTTACATTTAATCTAACTATGAGTAATGTTCTCTTGAAATGTATCTATTCGCAAATTCTGTTTTTTTTAGAAAATAATATTGCCATCTCTTTTATTGATATTAATGATATTATGGTAATAAATGGAACATCTTTTTATTTTTGTAATTATCGTAAACTATATCATATAAAAAATAGGTTTATTACTATAACTGATTTTTATGATTTACAAAATCCTTTTTTACCTCCTGAATTAATTGATAATAACTTCATTCCATTTTCAACTTATTATACTTCTTCCTTTTATAGTTTAGCTGTTCTAATTCTTTATTGTTTGAAAAAAACGAATTTGGGTAGCGGGATGGAAGATAAGGATAGGGAAAACGAGGATAGGGAAAACGAGGATAGGGAAAACGAGGATAGGGAAGATAACTCATCATATCAATCGTTATTGAACATGTATCAACATACAAAAATATATAATACTTTGAAATATTGCTTAGTAAAAGAACCTAAGCAACGTTCGCTCCATATGTTTTAATTTTCTAATGTTATTTTATATGTCTATTGTTACTCTTAAAAAAAAAACACGTCATAATAGAAGATTCGCTCCCATTTCTGGAAAAGGTGAAAACGGATTTTCCTTGAATGGAGGTCATAGAAATATTGGAGCTGTTGGACAATTTCGGTTAATTTCTAATACAACACGCACACCATTTAGAGGAACTGCTCCCATGGGTAACGGTGGAAGTGGTGGCTCCTATTATAATAATCCATTGAACTCTGGTAGTTGTTGTACCAATGATAATAGCATTATTAAGAAATCATCTATGAGTACCGCTGGTATGATTGATACAAAATACAAATGGACAAAGGGAACTTATCCTAATTACTGGGTACAAGAAGATGATAATAGTTATCGTATTACACGTGATCAAGCATCGTATATTCGTAATTTAACTCAACAAAATGGTAATTGTACAGTTAGTTATGATCCAACCGATAATTTTATCTACTCTTGTTCAGGTAATAAAAACGCGTGTTCTTATTATATTGGCACGAAAAAGTATATTCGTAAACCTTATTCCAAACAATTGAATCAGTCGCCTATTAGTCAGGGACAGTATATTCTTAATGGAGGTGTGTATAAAAAAGAATGTCTTCCTACACCGGCAAACAAACAACCATTTCCTATGAAGCTCAATCATAATAATAGTAGTGTTAATCGTATTCCTGGTAATGGAACGAAATCGTCATCTACTGTTGGTATTGGGTGTCAAACGAATTATTTAAGATGGGAAGATGCTTGGAATGCTGATGGCAGTGGTATCTTACCAGCTGATTGGAAACCTGGTTATAACACTACTCTTCCTGATTATAGCGATCTGGTTCAAAGAAGCTCTAATTATCCTAATCCTAATTCGGGTATTACACCAAACACATAATTATTTTTTATTTTTTATTTTTTATTATCATACCTCCTCTATCCAAAAACCGATTTCCTTGACTTATATGGTTTGTTGTGTAATCTTTAACGCGACATTTTGTTAATTGACCATCGGCATTACTATATACTACATTTTTGATATTTAATGACTTCATAAATGTAGCACATCGTGTACATGGCGCAGAATCTTTGTAGGAATTACCATGAAGACCTTTTCTTACGACGTATATACTGATTCGGCCATAAAAAGCACGACCGTACATTACGCTTAGACACAGACAAATTCTTCTTTGCCAATATCCTTTCCAACTTTCTTAGAACATCTATTTCCGCATGACAACTACATGTATTCGTTAAATATCCATCATTTGATTGACAACGATATGAATTTGTACCTCGTGCGATAATTTGACCACCTAATACAGCGACACATCCGTGTTGATGATACTTCATAGTTGATCTATCAGCTTCTTGTANTGCTATGGAAGCAATTCTTTCATCTCGTAAATTACACATATATGTCTGGGTAGGTATCTGGGTAGGTATCATNATTTGGTAATTTCTAACCATTTATTCGGATTCATATTCATATTCATATTATAATGAATGATGATTCAATTTTATTTTATACGGTTCGCATAAAAATAAAAATAAAATTGAAATTTTATATTAATTAAATCATTTTTATATAAACACATTATTCTTATTATGAATACAACCGAAAATATGATTCCAGCAGTTATTAGAAATAACGGATATGTACTTAAAATATTCGTTTCAAATGAACATGAGACATTACAATCATTTTATCGTCAACGCATTCAAGACCACAATACCAAAATACACGAACTATTTGCTGATTCAGGGTTCGATTTAGGTCTTCCAAAAGACTTTTGTTTATCAAAAACATGTAGCAATAAAATTCCTTTAGGAATTCATTGTGCCATGTTTAGTAATGATACACAAAATATACCACAAGCCTATTATTTGTATCCACGTTCAAGTATTATAAAAACCCCTATGCGATTGGCGAATTCAGTCGGTATTATTGATAGTGGATATCGGGGTGAAATCAAGGCTTTTGTAGATATGATTGATGGAACAATAAACTCCTATTCCATTTCAGCAATGGATAGATATTTTCAAATTTGTCACCCTTCACTGCGTCCATTTAAAGTAATTATGGTTGACACTTTAGATGAATTGGGATCGTCTGAACGCGGATCTGGTGGATTTGGCTCTACTGGACGATAAATTAATTACAAATATAGTATAGAGAATAGATAATCAGATATTTTATTTTTTTTATTTATCTATTATATAATGGTACAAACAAGAACTATGACTGCTAAGATTGCTAAGCGCAATTCTAGAAACCGCTCTTATGCTCGTCGCGTAAGAAAGTCTCATTGCCGTGGAAAAAAACGTGCTACATGTCGCAGAACTTCTGGATGTAAATACTCTTCTGGTAAGAAGAGATCTTTTTGTCGTAAAACTAGAAATACCAAGAGAGTGAGACATTGAGAGGTGGTAAAACAAGAAAACATTAAATATTGGGTTGAATTGTAATAAATGTTTGTAGTTATTTAACACATTATAATATCTTATAAATTATTATATTATAATGAATAATGGTAAAAATAATGGTAAAAATAATGGTGAAAATAATGAGCCAATCAATACTTCATATGACATAGAAACAGGCATTAGTAGTTTATCTATTGATTTATCATCCCCATCCCTTACAAAAATGTCTATTAGACGAAGATCAACTGTAAATTATTCCGATTCTGATCCGGATCCTGATCCTGAACCTGATACTGAATGTAGAGACTCATATGCTACGAATGAGTATATTGTTGATAATAATAATAATAATAATAATAATACGGATCATGTTGATGAAGATGATAGTGATGACGACATTGATGATAATATATGTCGTGGAAATATTAAAATTCATAGGGGAAGTCGTGTTCGTTTAGACGATAGCAATAAACGATTAAATTGCCTTAGTAGTAAATTCGGGACTAGAAGACATAGTTATAATAATATAGAAATTGATAAACGAAGCGATGCTGGAAGTATCCATCTAGATGAAATTGATTTTAGAATGAATGGTAATGGTGGTCATGATGGTAATGGTGGTCATGATGGTAATGGTGGTCATGATGGTAATGGTGGTCATGCTGGTCATGGTGATGAACAATGTATTTCCACTTATGATGCTCATATCAAGTTAAAATATTTGTTTCCAACACTCAAATACAAAAAGCTGAAGATGGATAAAATTATGGGTATCATTGATGATCAATTTGAGAAAGATATTGTTACCATATTATCCAATCATTTAGATATTATTGCGTCTTATTTAAGTTGTCAAAAAATTTTATACATGGAAGCTAGTCATTATACATCGTCGTGGCTCAATCTACTCATGATTCCCACTATTATTATTACTTCAACATGCTCGGTTTTAAGTGGCACTGATTTATACGACTATTCTTTGCTCATATCTGGACTAACTGCGTTCAGTTCTTTGTTGCTAGCTATTATCAATTATTTAAAACTAGATGCTGCATCTGAAGCACATAAAACATCTTCACACCAATACGATAAATTACAAAGCCAGACTGAATTTTTGTCTGGAAATACCCTTTTGTTCAGTACATCATCCTTTAATACTCATACTATTTCAAACAGGAAAAAACAAAATATTGCTCAGAATCTGGCTCTTATTAGAGGTAATCAAAAAAAAATGTTTGCGGAATTGGATGAATCATATGATAAAAAAATGCGGGTGGATAATATTCAATTCCTAGTAAATAAACGCATTGATGAATTAAAAAAGATGAATGCGATTGATTTAGATAGCGATGAAGACAGAAGTGGTACTAGTAGTGCTGGGACTGACCGGTCGCGTGGATTGGGTATATTAAGTGAAAAGGAATCGGTTTTGCGTAAAAAAATAGAGGATGAGATTCGTATAGAGATATTAGAAGAAAAAACGAATAAAAAGGAGGATATTACCAATAGATTACGTATTGATTTGAAGAATTTAAATTCCGAGTATGATTATAGTTTTGCTGATGAGGAAATGAACAATCACAATGAAATTATTGTTAAAATACGTAGTGAAATGGAAAATATAAAAAATAAAATCAAGGATATTAAAGAAACCAATCAATTTGTTATTCCACGTGATATTCGGTACCGATATCCAACTGTTTATAATACAAACGTCTTCACATGGATAAAAACGATTGAAGAATATAAAATGTATTTGGCGAATCAATTATTGGATATTAAAAATAATTTGAATTATTTGAATAAGTGTATTCATTTTTCCATTGAACAATATCAATCTATTGGAAACAATGTCATAAGTGTTAGTCATATTAATCTTGAAAATATAAATAATGTCTTACAGAAATTACGAAAAAAAAGACGTTATTTTAAAGGATTAAAGCGAACAGTTAATTCTAAATTGATTAATTTGGGGACAGCATTTAAAGATGTAGATAGTATGTTTAAACAGGAAATATTGAATGCTGAAAATAAGGTTAAATTTCGGTTCCGATTATTTGCGTTGACTTTTGCTACCAATATTCTTCACATATTTTTTAATATATGCTGTTGTTGTTGTTCCAATATTATTTGGAACGTTGATGAAGTGCCTATTATTGCCTATTTGAAAAGATGTAAGCAAAAATACATTAAAGATGGTATTGAAAAAGATAGTGTTCTCTATGAAATCTTGAAAAGTAGAGATGGTAATACGGAAGATGTTATGGAACAAAAAGAATTGGTTAAATCACGCTCTGCGTTTGGTCAATTTTTTAGAATGAATATTAGTGACCATGGAGGAGGGATAGGTGATGATGCTTTTGTACCACCAAATTACGATTCAGATGATTCTGATGCGAAATTAAGTGATTGGGATTGTTAGGATGATGACACGAATAAGTATATTATAACAAAAATAAAAACAAAATAATAATAATAATGCGTGATGATTACTATTATTTATGATTTCCCGATTACCGGATTTGAACCAGTGACATTTCGATGACTTCAATTTGGCCATTACCTAACTACTACAGTCGAATGCTCTACCCCTGAGCTAAATCGGGTTGGTATTTTTGTGGGGTTGAATGATGGTAAATTGATATTCTCTATAATATCTCATTATTTACCATCTTATATAAGATATATATGTGTTTAAATTACTTTTATCCTATTAAGTTTAAATATAGAATATATTAGACAAAAAAGGGTTGACTGTTGTCTGCCGACGGCTGTTGTTTTTTGTTGTCTGCCGACGGCTGTTGTTTTTTGTTGTCTGCCGACGGCTGTTGTTTTTTTGTTTTTTTGTTTTTTTGTTTTTTTGTTTTTTTTTGTTGAGGATTCTATGTATATATTAGTGACTGGGCTTAATTTGAAGACATTATCTCTCTGCTTATTTCATTTTTACTATCTTGAATGTCTCTTGTGTACATCTCTATGTTACTTGTTTTTTGTTCCTGGTCAAAGCTGTTCATAATGAACCGAAATACATGAACTGGTTTGGTCTGACCTATTCGGTGGCAACGTGCTATAGCCTGCTCTTCCATTTTAGGATTCCATTCAGGTGTTACGAAATACACTTCGTTATATTGTTGAAGGTTTAATCCTTCATT
>JGI20154J14316_10002955_pt1 | contig 13905 bp, 9 predicted proteins | sample COG_04_FD_14316 | JGI IMG/M metagenome (IMG submission 14316) | reverse complement strand
AAATCTGATAATAGAGGTCTCTTACTACCTCCTCTGGTCTCTACTGCTCTAGATAATTGAGAAAGGGCTATCACAGGAACTTCTAATTCTTTTGCTAAAGCCTTTAAATTCCTTGAAATCATAGAGATTTCTTGCTCTCTATTTCCACCACCTTTATTGTTGTTTCCAGCAGTCATCAATTGTAAATAATCTATTACTATAATCCTTACATTATGTTGAGAAACCAATCTTCTTGCTTTTGCTCGTAAGTCAAAAATTGATAATGATGGTGTATCATCTATAAATATTGGAGCATCAGATAATCGTTTTACTTTCACATTCAACTGCTCCCATTCATGAGGCTCTAAATTTCCTTTACGAAGTTTTTCTGAAGTTAATCCAGTTTCGGAAGAAATCATTCTAGTTATTAATTGAACAGAAGACATCTCTAAAGAAAAAACAGCAACAGCATGATTAAAATCAATTGCCATATTTTTAGCCATAGAAATAACAAAAGCAGTTTTTCCCATACCAGGACGGGCTGCAATAATTATTAAATCTGAGGGTTGCCATCCTGAAGTAATCGCATCTAGTTTTGTAAAACCTGTAGCTAGACCGCTCATGCCTTCTTTATTTGAAATTTCTTGAATCTTGGTTAAAGCTTGTTTAACAAGATCACTAGCCCCCTCCGAACTTTTCTTTAGATTCCCCTGAGTTACCTCAAATAATTTTGCTTCTGCATTATCTAATAAATCAAATACATCTGCAGTTTCATCATAAGCATTCTCAATAATGTCACTAGAAATACTTATCAGTCTTCGTTGAATATATTTTTGAAGAATTATTCTTGCATGAAATTCTATATGAGCAGAAGATGCTACTTTTTGGGTTAATCTAATCAAATGAAAATCACCACCAACTAAATCAAGTTTTGCATTTTTTCTTAAAGCGTTAGAAACCGTTAACAAATCTATAGGTTTAGATTCTTGGAATAGGTCATAAATAACTCTGTAAATCTCTTGATGTTTCAATTCGTAAAATGCGTCTGGATGCAAGATATCTATAACGTCATCTATCCCTTTTTTGTCAATCATCATGGCACCAAGGACGGCCTCTTCTAAATCTACTGCTTGAGGTGGTATTTTCCCTTTTTCTAAACTGATAATTTTAGCTTTATCTATTTTTTTACCACTAAATGATTGTGTTTTTTCCATAGTAACAAATGTATATTTTTACTTGTAATTGAGGATTCTCTTATTGGTTTTTATTTTTACACAAGATTTGTTAACCAAATTGTTATTATCATGTTAACAAAGTATAAAGTTCTATAATTCTTTCTGTATTTTTACCAACATGAAGATAAAAAAAAGAAATATTTATCTGACCCTTTTTTTAGGAATCCAAATGCTAATAATGAAATGGATTGAATACAATCCCTCTTTTGTTGAAGCCTATTATTCTAGAGGGATATATCCATACATAAGCTCTCTTCTAAGAATTTTATTTGGATGGATGCCTTTTTCTTTTGGAGATCTTATCATTTTATTTTTTACTTTATACAGCATTTATATCATTTATAAATTGGTGTCAACACGCTTTAAAAATTTGATCTCTAAACTGTTAGGGGTTACCTCATTTATCTCAATAATTTATTTTTTGTTTTATATGTTATGGGGGTTAAATTATTTTAGAGAGCCTTTATATAAAAACCTAGAGTTCAAAACCACTTCATATAACAATGAGGATTTGATTAACCTTACCAAATATTTAGTTACTAAATTAAATCAATCTCATTTAGCGATCACAAAATCAGATTCGTTAAGCGTAACTGTACCTCATTCAAATCAAGACATTTACTTACTTGCCAAAAAAGGATATAAAAAATTAGCTCAAAATAATTCTCTATTTACTTACAAATATGGTAAAGCAAAAAATTCGCTAATAAGTATTTTTCAATCTTACAATGGAACTTCAGGTTATCTAAATCCATTTACAGGAGAAGCGCAAGTAAATAGATTAATACCAAAAACTATTTTACCAACAACCACTGCCCACGAAATGGCTCACCAAATTGGTTTTGCTGCAGAAAATGAAGCTAATTTTGTAGGTTTTTTAGCAGCACTGTCAAATGATGATCTATACTTTAAGTATTCTGCATATAGGATGGCCACTAGGTACGCCATATTCGAATTGTATAAAAGAGATAAAGAAATTTTTAAAGAGGTTTACAAAACTATAAATCAGGGAATTTTAATTGATTTTAAAACATCATCTGATTTCTGGAATACATATAAAAATCCCTTTGAGCCAATTGTAAAAAAAGGATACAATGCCTATTTAAAATCGAACAACCAAGATAAAGGTATACGTTCCTACAATTATGTTGTAGATTTATTGATTAACTTTTTCAAAATATCCAACAATAAAACATAATTATTTAGTTAAATACTTATCAAATAATTTAAACAACGGGGCCACTTATTAAAGATATATAAACACTGTTTATGCTCATAAAGTTTTGTTAAAAACAAAAAATAAATACCTGATTTGATTATACTTCCTATAGATTTATAAAATAAATACTAATTAAATGAAAAAAGCACTTTTAGTACTTACGCTTTTATTAGCTACTTTAACAAAAGCACAAGAATACTTTCCAGTAAATACTGGTGTAAAAACATCAAAGAATACAATGGTTGCATTCAAAAATGCCACCATTTACGTGAATTCTGATAAAATTCTAAAAAAAGCTACCTTATTAATTAAGGATGGTAAGATTGTTTCTATTGGAAAATCTGTAAAAATTCCTGAAGGAACTCCATCTGTAGATTTAAGTGGAAAAATAATTTACCCCTCTTTTATAGATATTTATTCTGATTTTGGAATTAATAAACCTAAAAGAGATTTTTCAAGAGGAAGGAGACCTCAATATGATGCAGAGAGAAAAGGGTACTATTGGAATGACCACATTCGACCAGAAACATCATCACATTCACTTTTTAAATTTGATCCCAAGAAATCTAAAGAATATTTAAAAGCTGGATTTGGTACAGTTAATATACATTCACAAGATGGTATTATGAGAGGAAGTGGAATGTTAGTTTCTCTTAATCCAAATTCAAACAATGCATATAGAATCTTGGATGATAATTCAGGGCAATATCTTTCATTTTCTAAAAGTGTAAAATCAAGACAATCATATCCAACCTCTAGAATGGGTGCTATTGCGCTTCTTCGTCAAACTTATCTTGATGCTAATTGGTACGCAAACGGAAAAATGAAGAATAAAGACTTATCATTAGATGCACTTAACAAAAACAAAAATGAATCACAAATCTTTGAAACAGGAAGTCATATAGATGCTGTAAGAGCTGATAAAGTTGGAGACGAATTTGGCATTCAATATACTATTGTAGGGTCTGGAGATGAATTTGAAAGAATACAAGATATAAAAAACACCAATGCAAAATTTATCATTCCAATTAATTTCAGAGTTGCATATGATGTTGCAGATCCATTGTTAACTCAACATGTAGATTTGAGTGAAATGCGTAAATGGAATCAAGAACCCTCCAACTTAAGTGTTTTATCTAATAATGAAATAACTTTTGCTTTAACTACCCATAAATTAAAATCAATAAGTTCTTTTCATAAAAATTTAAGAAAAGCAATCAAATATGGTTTCAATAAAAAAAATGCATTGGCAGCACTTACTTCTATACCTGCTGAAATACTAGGTAATGATAAAATTGGAAATCTAAATGTTGGAAGTTATGCTAATTTTATTATTACATCGGGTGATGTTTTTGATTCTAAAACAACCATTCATGAAAACTGGGTTCAAGGAGATAGAAACGTTATCAATGATATGAATATTAAAGATATTACAGGTGACTATATCTTAAGTGTGAATGATCAAAAATACAATTTATCAATCACAGGAAAAGGAGCTAAACAAAGAGGAAATTTAACAATAGGGGATGAAAAGATAAAATCAACTTTTTCCTTTAAAAATAATTGGGTTTCTATTACAGTGAACAATAACAGTACTTACACTAGAATATTAGGAAAAATATCCTACAGTTCTAATGAAATAAATGGAACTGCTTTTGACAGTGCAGGAAATCAAACTTCATGGACTGCTACAAAAATTGTTAAAGAGGAAGAAAAAAAGAAAAAATTCACAAATGATAAAGAGAATAAAATTGTTCTTCACCCTGTATCTTTTCCTAACATAGGATTTGGAAATTTTACACAACCAAAACAACAAACTATTTTAGTGAAAAATACGACAGTTTGGACTAGTGAAGCTGAGGGGATTTTAAGAAATACAGATGTATTGCTTAAAAATGGTAAAATTGTTCAAATTGGCAGTAATTTAATAGATAAAAAAGCTTTAGTGATAGATGGTAAGGGAAAACATCTAACTGCAGGTATAGTTGACGAACACTCACATATAGCAGCGTCAGCTATTAATGAGGGGGGTCACAACTCAACAGCAGAAGTAACAATAGAAGATGTTGTAGATCCAACTGACATTAATATTTACAGAAATCTTTCAGGAGGTACTACTTCTATTCAAATTCTTCATGGCTCTGCAAATCCAATTGGAGGTCGTTCGGCTATTATTAAATTAAAATGGGGAGAAAATGCTGAAAACTTAATTTATGATAACTCCCCTAAATTCATAAAGTTTGCTTTGGGTGAAAATGTAAAACAATCTAGATCAAATACAAGTTACAGGTTTCCACAAACACGTATGGGGGTTGAACAAGTTTTTACAGATTACTTTCAAAGAGCCAAAGAATATGATCTTATTAAGAAAAGTGGTCAACCCTACAGAAAAGATTTAGAAATGGAAACTTTAGCAGAAATCTTAAATAAAGAACGCTTTATTTCCTGTCATTCCTATGTTCAGAGTGAAATTAATATGCTAATGAAAGTTGCTGAAAAATTCAACTTCAATGTAAATACTTTTACACATATTTTAGAAGGATATAAGGTAGCTGATAAAATGAAAGAACACGGTGTTGGTGGATCTACCTTCTCAGATTGGTGGGCCTATAAGTATGAAGTTAATGATGCTATCCCATATAATGCCGCAATTATGCATAATGCTGGTGTTACTGTTGCCATTAATTCAGATGATAGGGAAATGTCAAGAAGATTAAATCAAGAGGCTGCAAAAACTGTAAAATATGGTGGGATGTCAGAATTAGAAGCATGGAAAATGGTTACCATAAATCCAGCAAAACTTTTACATATAGATAATAGAGTTGGAAGTATTAAAGTTGGGAAAGATGCCGATGTTGTCATATGGAGTGATCATCCCTTATCTATATATGCTAAAGCAGAAAAAACAATTATAGAGGGTAAGATTTATTTTGACATAAAAGATGACGAAAGAAAAAGAACAGCCATTAAATTAGAGAAAGCAAAACTCATTAACTTAATGTTAAAAGATAAAATGGGTGGTGGTAAAACACAATTACCAAAGAAAAGAAAGGATAGAAATTTTCATTGTGATACAAAAGAAATATAAAATGAGAAAAATCATATATAGTTTGATGTTTTTACTTATAGTAGTAGACATCTCAGCACAACAAACCCCGGCAAAAAAGCAAACTGAGCCAATATCTATTGAAGGAGCAACAGCACATTTGGGTAATGGAGAGATTATTGAAAATTCTCTTATAATGTTTAGTAATGGAAAGATAATTTTTGTTGGAAGTTCAAAAACTAAAATAGCAAGAGTAGGAAAAATTATCATGGCAAGTGGACAACATATTTATCCTGGCTTTATAGCTGCTAACTCAACTTTAGGTTTAGTAGAGATCGATGCTGTCAAAGCATCTTCAGATGTTAGAGAAACAGGAATTATGAATCCACATATTAGAAGTGTGATTGCATACAATGCAGAAAGTAAAGTTGTAGAATCTATGCGACCTAATGGAGTTTTAATGGCACAGATAACACCACGAGGAGGTACTATATCTGGAACTTCTTCAGTTGTTCAATTGGATGCTTGGAACTGGGAAGATGCTTCCATAAAAAATGATGATGCTATCCATATAAATTGGCCTTCTAGTTTTACAAATGGAAGATGGTGGCTAGGAGAAGATCCTGCTTTAAAACCGGACAAAAACTACCTTAAAAAAACGGAAGAAATAACCTCTTTTTTTAAAAATGCAAAACAGTATCAAAACAAAAAAAATCCAGTAAAGAATTTACCCTTTTCCTCAACTAAGGGATTATTTTTAGGTTCTCAAAAGCTATTCATCCATGCAAGCGGACAAAGAGAAATTACCGATGCTGTTCATATGGCAACAGATTTAGGGATTAACAATTTAGTTTTAGTTAATGGTCATGAAGCAGAAAAAGTTTCAGATTTACTGGTTAAGCACAATATTTCAGTAGTACTTGAAAGACCTCATAGAAATCCAGAAAGTGAAGACCATGCCTATGACTACACCTATACGATTGCAAAAACATTAACAGATTTAGGGATTTTAGTTGGTATAGGTATGGAAGGCCAAATGGAAAGAATGAATACTCGTAATTTACCATTTTACGCGGGTACTTTTGCTGCTCACGGATTAGATAAAGAGGATGCTGTTAAATTAATTACAAACAATGCTGCGAAAATTCTTGGAATTGATAACAAGGTTGGAACTCTTGAGGTTGGTAAAGACGCTACTTTATTTATTTCTAAAGGAGATGCTCTTGATATGAGAGGAAATGTTTTAACTGAAGCTTTTATTCAAGGAAGAAACATAAGTTTAGAATCTCACCAAACCAAATTATGGAAACGTTATTCTAATAAATTTAAATCAGAATAAAAAAAATTAAAAAGGGCACTATTAAATTAGAGCCCTTTTTTTATGAGAATACTGTTTAAAAAGAATTAAAAAGTATAAATTTGTAAGGAACTAAACATTAAATGTTTCAAAGTAAATGAAACAAATACAAAGTCTTCAAAATCCACTCATAAAAAATATTCTCAAACTCCAAGAGAAATCCCGGGAAAGGAAAAAACAACAATTATTTATCATTGAGGGAAAAAGAGAGGTTGAACTCGCATTTAAGAGTGATTTTGAGATTGAATCACTTCTATTTATTTCTCAAAAAATAGAGCATCAATATTTAAAACAGTTTAATGCTAAAGAAGTAATTGAAATTACTTCCGAGGTATATCAAAAAATAGCTTATCGAGAATCAACAGAAGGAATTATAGCTATAGCTAAATCAAAATACATTGATTTAAAGTCACTAACTTTCAAAAACAAACATCCATTAATTTTAGTACTTGAAGGTATAGAAAAACCTGGAAATATTGGTGCGATGATTCGAACTGCAGATGCAGCTAATATTGATGCTGTAATTTTAGCAGATCCAAAGACAGATCATTTTAACCCCAATGTAATAAGATCTAGTGTAGGAGGAGTTTTTACTAAAAAAATTGTGATCTCTTCGTCAGAAGAAATCATAGCATTTTTAAGACAAAAAAACATAAAAATGTATGCTGCAACTTTACAAAACTCAAACAAATATACAGATGAAGATTACACAGAAGCATCAGCGATTATTGTTGGTACAGAAGCTAATGGATTAACACAAATTTGGAGAAACCATTCAATAAAAAATATTAATATTCCAATGCAAGGAGAAATTGACTCTATGAATGTTTCTGTAGCTGCTGCAATATTACTTTTTGAAGCAAAAAGACAACGAAATTTTAAATGATAAATAGATGAAAGTACTTGGTATGGATATTGGTGGTTCTGGAATTAAAGCTGCTATTGTAGACACTAAAACAGGTGAATTAATCTCTGAAAGACATAGAATAGCAACGCCAAAACCAGCAACACCAGATGCTATTGCTAAAATTGTAAAAGAAATGGTTACCTATTTTAATTGGAATAAAGCTGTTGGATGTAGTTTTCCAACAACAATAATAGATGGGAAATGTATACATTCTGGTAATTTAAGTACAAAGTGGAAAAATATACAAGTTGATGAATTTTTTCAAAGTATTTGTAATATTCCTTTTTACATAAGTAATGATGCTGATTTAGCAGGTATAGCCGAGGTAACTTTAGGAGCTGGTAAAGGAAAAAAAGGTGTAGTGCTTGTTATTACTATAGGAACTGGAATAGGATCTGGTTTATTTAACAATGGAAAATTAATTCCTAATTTAGAAATAGGAAAATTACTCCATAAAGATGGAGAAATAATTGAGTTCTTTTGTGCAGATTCTATCAGAAAAAAAGAAGAATTAACGCTACAGGAATGGGCTTTTCGCTTTGATATTTTACTGCAATACATCAAAACAATATTCTCGCCTAATCTAATTATTCTAGGAGGTGGCATTAGTAAAAAGTATGATAAATTTAAACACCATTTGACTACAGATGTAAAGATTAAAGTTGCTAAGTTTAAAAATAATGCAGGAATTATTGGCGCAGCTATGTATGCTAGCAAAAAAATTAATAAATAATGGAGCCCACTACCCTATTTTATATTTTAATAACCATTTTATTAATAAAATTTGTTTTAGATACGGTTTTAAATCATTTAAATGCTAAACATTTTAATGACACTCCACCCAATGAAGTTTCTGATGTTTATGAAATAGATGAATACCGAAAATCTCAACAATACAAAAAAACGAATCACAACTTTAATATATTTTCTTCATTATTTTCTTTACTTACAATACTTAGTTTTTTCTTTTTTAACGGATTTTTAATGTTAGATAATTTTGCAAGAGGATTTTCTGACAATACCATAACCACAACTTTAATTTTTTTTGGAATTATAATTATTGGAAGTGATATCATAAGCATACCTTTTTCGTTATATAAAACCTTTGTAATAGAGGGGGAATTTGGATTTAATAAAACAAGTAAAAAAACTTTCTTTTTAGATAAGTTGAAAGGACTTTTGATGACTATTTTTCTTGGAGGAGCTATTCTAGCATTAATTACTTGGTTTTATGAATTCACTGGAAGTTATTTCTGGCTTTACACTTGGGGATTAATTACCCTTTTCTCCCTATTCATGAATATGTTTTATTCCAAACTTATTGTTCCTCTTTTTAATAAACAAACCCCTTTAAAAGAGGGAGAACTTAAAAACGCTATTACAAGATATACAAATTCTGTTGGATTTAAGGTAGATCATATTTTTGTGATTAATGGATCAAAACGATCTACAAAAGCTAATGCCTATTTTTCTGGTTTTGGAAATCAAAAAAGGATTACGCTTTATGATACACTTATAAATGATTTAAGTGCTGATGAAATTGTAGCTGTGTTAGCACATGAAGTAGGTCATTACAAAAAAAAACATATCATTTTTAATTTTACAGCCTCAGTTATAATCACAGGTATTACTTTATTTTTATTATCATTATTTATTAATACACCAATATTTTCGTTAGCGTTGGGGGTTTCAAATCCAAGCTTTCACATTGGTTTAATTACATTTGGAGTTTTATATTCACCAATATCTGAGCTCACAGGAATGTTTATGAATTATATGTCTAGAAAATTTGAATATCAAGCTGATAATTATGCTAAAAAAACATTTGCCAGTAAACCGTTAATTAGTTCATTAAAAAAATTGTCTAAAAATAGTTTAAGTAACCTTACGCCACACTATTTATATGTTTTTATTCACTACTCCCATCCAACACTAATTAATAGGATTAAAAACTTAAAGTAATAAACTGAGCTAAAAAATTTGCTCAAATATAATTTTTATACTACATTCATTACTTGCTTGACCGGCACTATAGTATTGACGTTTTTATACAATTTTTCTTGATACACATAAACTAATTTTTGAACTACAAGGCAACCATAGAGGAAGAAAATAAAGAAATAGCTAAACGCTATAAAAATCTCCTAAAAGAAACCTATCAAACACTGTCAAGATCAGATAAATTAATGATAAGGAAAGCATTTAACTTATCTGTCGAAGCACATTCTAACCAGAGAAGGAAAACTGGTGAACCTTATATTTTTCATCCGATATCTGTTGCTAAAATAGTAGCTAATGAAATTGGATTAGGCGCCACATCTATTGCTGCTGCTTTATTACATGATGTCGTTGAAGACACTAAATATACACTAGACAATATAGAACGTTTATTTGGGAATACTGTTGCAAGAATAGTAAGTGGTCTTACAAAAATATCTAGCCTTAAAAAAGATAAAGATCATTCTATACAAGCTGAAAATTTCAGAAAAATGCTACTCACCTTACATGATGACGTTCGTGTAATTTTAATTAAAGTAGCAGATAGATTACATAACATGCAAACAATGGATGCAATGCCTGCTTATAAACAAGTGAAAATTGCTTCTGAAACTTTATATATTTATGCCCCCTTAGCACACCGCCTTGGATTGTATAACATAAAAACTGAATTAGAGGACTTAGGCTTAAAATATACCGAACCTGAAATATACAATGATATTTTAAGTAAAATAAGTGAAAGTAAAGAAGATCAAGAAAACTATATAAAATCATTTGAAAATACCTTAAATAATGGTTTAAGTAAAGAAAGTTTTAAGTATCAAATTAAAGGGAGATTTAAATCTATCTATTCTATAAGAAGGAAAATGCGTAAGCAAAATGTTTCTTTTGATGAAGTTTATGATAAGTTTGCCATTAGAATAATATACGATCCTTCTTCCAAAGATGAAAAGTTTGATGCTTGGAAAATTTATTCAATAGTTACTGATTATTTTAAACCTAACCCATCTCGACTTAGAGATTGGATTTCTCAACCAAAATCAACAGGATATGAAGCATTACACATCACTGTTGTTGGACCAGAAGCAAAATGGGTAGAAGTTCAAATTCGATCCAATAGAATGGATGAAATAGCAGAAAAAGGTTATGCTGCCCATTTTAAATACAAACAAGGTATTGAAAGTGATAATGGTCTTGATGGTTGGTTAAATCGCTTAAAGGAAACTCTTGAAAATCAAAGTATTAATGCAATAGATTTTGTAGAAGATTTTAAATTAAACCTGTACGCAAAAGAAATTTATGTATTCACTCCTAATGGTGACTTAAAATCTTTACCAAAAGGTGCTTCTGCATTAGATTTTGCTTTTTCCATTCATACTGATGTGGGATTAAAATGTAGAGGTGTAAAAGTAAATGGCAAATTAGTCCCCTTAAGTTTTGAGCTCTCAAGTGGCGATCAAATAGAAGTAATTACAACTTCTAGTAATAAACCTAATGCTCGTTGGTTAGATTTTGTGATCACTGCAAGGGCAAGAACAAAAATTAAAACGGCATTAAAAGAACAAGAAAAAAAGATCGCGGAGGAGGGTAAAGCAATCTTAGCCAGAAAATTACGACACTTGAAAATAAACTTTAATGAAAAGTCTTTAAATGAATTAGTTGTTTTTTTTAAATTAAAGACCAGCTTTGATTTATTCTTTAGAATTGGTAATGGAGCCATTGATAATACTCAACTTAAAAATTTTGTGAGTCAAAGAAACAACACCATAGTAAACTTCTTCAAGAAACGCCTAACAAGAGCTCCTTCAAAAGAACTGATTAATAAAGAAGAAGTTTCTACCAAATATGATGATCTTGTTTTTGGAATAGAAGAAGAAAAATTAGATTATACTACATCAAAATGTTGTAAACCAATACCAGGAGATAAAGTATTCGGTTTTATTACTATTAATGAAGGAATTAAAATTCATAAAAAAGATTGTCCGAATTCAATTTCAATGCAATCTAACTATGCTTACAGAGTTATTAAAGCCAAGTGGATAGATTCTACAAATCAAGAATTTAAAGCCATATTAAAGGTAAGTGGAGAGGATAATAGAGGTATTGTAAATAACTTAACTAAAATTATCTCTAACAATATGGATGTATTTATACATAGCATTAATATTGCCGGAAACGAAGGAATCTTTGATGGTAAATTATCTATAAGTGTAAAGAATAGAACTCAACTAAATAAATTAATAGAAAAAATAAAAAAAGTAGAAGGGGTGAAAAAAGTGCAACGTGTTAATACTATGTAAATAACCTTCTACAAAAACATTTATTTATAACAATAATAACATTAAATTTGTTTACTTATAAAGTGATATTATGGTCTCAAAAAACAATCAAGAAGTTGTAAAAAGAGTATTCACAACCTTTTTAGAAGAGAACAAACACAGGAAAACTCCGGAGAGATATGCTATCCTACAGGAAATATATGATGTAGATGAACATTTTGATATAGAATCTTTATATATCAATATGAAAAACAAAAATTACCGGGTAAGTAGAGCAACATTATACAATACGATTGATTTATTGCTTGATTGTGGTCTTGTTAGAAAACATCAATTTGATGGTCAGTCAATGGCTCGCTATGAAAAAAGTTATTTTGACAAACAACATGACCACGTAATACTTACCGATACTGGTGAAGTTAAAGAGTTTTGTGATCCTAGAATTCAAGTTATTAAAAAAACAATTGAAGAAGTTTTTGATATAAATATTCATAATCATTCACTTTACTTTTACGGAACAAAAAAACAATCAAAAAACTAATTTTTTAGAATTAAATTACATGGGGGTAGATTTATTACTTGGTCTTCAATGGGGAGATGAAGGGAAAGGAAAAATTGTAGATGTTCTTACTAAGAACTATGACATTATAGCAAGATTTCAAGGAGGACCAAACGCAGGTCATACTCTTATTTTTGATGGACACAAGCATGTTTTACATACAATTCCCTCTGGAATTTTTCATGAAAGTGCTTTAAATGTTGTTGGAAATGGTGTTGTTATAGATCCTGTAATTTTCAAAAAAGAATTAGAAAATCTTGATAAACATAACATTGATTATGAATCGAAATTACTTATTTCTAGAAAGGCACATTTAATTTTACCAACCCATAGATTATTAGATGCTGCTTCAGAGACTTCAAAAGGTAAGGCTAAGATTGGTTCTACTCTCAAAGGTATTGGTCCAACATATATGGATAAAACTGGAAGAAATGGAATGAGAATTGGAGATTTAGAAATGGACAATTGGAAAGATAAATATCAAGCCTTGACTTCAAAACATATCAAAATGTTGGATTTTTTCAATGTAGATATACAATACAATCTGAAAGAGCTAGAGGAAGAATTTTGTGAAGGTGTTGATAAGTTAAGAAGATTACAATTTATTGATAGTGAAGAGTTTTTAAACAATGCTGTCAAGGAAAAGAAAACGATACTGGCGGAGGGAGCTCAAGGCTCATTATTAGATATAGATTTTGGAACGTACCCGTATGTTACCTCCTCGAATACTACTGCAGCTGGAGCTTGTACTGGTTTGGGTGTTGCACCAAACAGAATTGGTGAAGTTTTTGGAATTTTTAAAGCGTATACAACTCGAGTAGGTTCTGGTCCTTTCCCAACAGAATTATTTGATAAAGATGGGGCAAAAATGGCAAAAGTAGGTCATGAGTTTGGAGCAACAACTGGAAGACCAAGACGCTGTGGATGGTTAGACTTAGTAGCTTTAAAATATGCAGTTGATATCAATGGTGTTACTCAATTAATGATGATGAAAGGAGATGTTCTGTCGGGGTTTAAAACATTAAAAGTTTGTACCTCCTACAACTATAAAGGAGAGGAAATTAGTCATTTGCCTTATAATATTGAACCAGAAAATGTAGCTGTTAATTACACCGAATTTAAGGGGTGGAATGAAGATTTAACAAAGATGACTTCTGAAGACCAATTGCCTAAAAACTTACTAGACTATGTAGCTTTTGTAGAGAGGGAGACTGGTGTACCTGTCAAAATTGTTTCTGTAGGCCCAGATAGAAAGCAAACTATTCTTCGGTAGTTTTATAGTATAATTAAGAGATTTAGGGTTGTCATTTCAGTATTTTAGCCAAA
>JGI20154J14316_10002952_pt1 | contig 13908 bp, 12 predicted proteins | sample COG_04_FD_14316 | JGI IMG/M metagenome (IMG submission 14316) | reverse complement strand
ATCTCAATTAAATCAACAAAAATTTACGTCGCCAGCTATATCAAGAATGATGTCTCGATTTGCATTAGAAGCACAATCAAGAAATTTTTCTCTATACATAGGCGATGTAGAAAAAGGTGCTATTCACGGCATTCAAGAAAGGAAATAAAATGGATTTTTCTCTTTTTGCACACATGGAAAGAATTACACCTGAACAAGATCATTGTGATTTACGCGAAGAACTTATTGAATTGGCAAAAATCGCTGATCAAGGTGGGATGAGATCTCTTTGGACAGGTGAACACCACGGTATGGAGTTCACAATAGCACCAAATCCCTTTATCAGTTTGGTTGACTTAAGTTATAATACAAAAAATTTACGCTTAGGCACAGGAACTATTATAGCACCATTTTGGCATCCAATAAAACTAGCCGGAGAAGCTGCTGCTACTGATTTAATAACCGGTGGAAGAATAGAATTAGGTATAGCCAGAGGTGCATATTCTTATGAATATGAACGACTAGTACCAGGCATGGATGCGTGGGAAGCAGGTCAAAAAATGAGAGAAAGTATACCNCTATTACGCAAATTATGGGANGGTGATTGTGAACATAATGGAGAATATTATAATTTTCCAAAAACTTCTACTGCACCAAAACCACTTCAGAAAAANGGGCCGCCNATTTGGATAGCNGCNAGAGATATTAGTAGTCATAAGTTTGGAGTTGAAAATGGATTTAATATCCAAGTTACCCCACTCTGGATGGGTTTAGAAGAAATAGAGGACCTTATGCGGAAATTTAATGAAGCCTGTGCAAGTTATAATGGTAAAAAGCCAAAAATAATGTTGTTACACCATACTTATGTGGGTTTAGATCAAGATGACGTAGATGAAGCAGCTAAAGAACTTTCAAAATTTTATTGTTATTTTGGCGCATGGTTTCAAAATAAAAGACCAGTACAACAAGGGCAGATTAAAGCTTTATCAAAGGAAGAGTTGGCGGCAAATAAATTAATGTCACCAGATAATATGCAACGTGATTTGACAATAGGAACATCTAAGTCAGTAATTGAACAAATTAAAAGATATGAGAAACTTGGATACGATGAATATGCATTTTGGATAGATAGTGGAATGAGCTTTAAAAGAAAGAAAGAGTCTTTAGAACGGTTTATAAATGAAGTCATGCCGGCATTTAATTAAGGATTAACATGGAAAACAAACCACATTATCAACTATATATAGATGGCGATTGGGTTAGTGGAAGCACTCAACAATCGATGGATTCAGAAAATCCTGCAACTGGAGAAATTTGGGCAACTTTTGATTGTGCTTCAAAAAGCGATGTTAACCGCGCAGTAAGCGCAGCACGTAGAGCTTTAAGTGATACGTCTTGGCGCGATATTTCACAAACACAGCGTGGAAAACTACTTCATAAATTAGCAGATCTAATCGAGGAGAATGCAGAACTTATTGGGCAAGTTGAAACTAATGACAGTGGGAAACTTTTAGCTGAAACATCAACCCAAACGAGTTATGTAGCTGATTATTATCGTTATTATGCAGGGTTAGCAGATAAAATTGAAGGATCGGTTTTACCAATCGACAAACCAAATATGCACGTTTTTACTCGGCGTGAACCAATTGGCGTTGTTGTAGCAGTTGTTCCATGGAATGCTCAAATGTTTTTAACTGCAACAAAACTTGGACCAGCATTAGCAGCAGGTTGTACTGTTATCCTTAAAGCGTCAGAAATTGCACCTGCGCCAATGTTTGAATTCGCAAAATTAATACAACAAGCTGGTTTTCCACCTGGTGTAATATCAGTTATTACTGGTGATGCTGAAAATTGCTCAATTCCATTAACAAGCCACCCAGAAATTGATCGTATAGCTTTTACAGGAGGGCCAGATACTGCTCGACATGTAATTAAAAACTCTTCAGAGAACTTTGCNGTCACTTCTTTAGAATTAGGTGGAAAATCTCCAATTATTGTATTTGATGATGCAAACTTAGAAAGCGCAGCAAACGGATTAATTGCTGGTAATTTTGGCGCTTCTGGACAGAGNTGTGTCGCTGGGTCTCGCGGACTAATACATAAAAATATTTTCAATGATTTAATCAAAATAATCATTGCAAAGTCAAAAAACATTAAAGTTGGAAATCCATTAGATGCGGAAACTAATATTGGGCCTCTTTGCACTAAAGCTCAAATAAATAATATTTCTAAAACCCTGGCTATATCTAAATCTCAAGGTGCGAAAATTCATTTTGGTGGGAGCCCATTAAAAAGAGCAGGCAACTATATGGAGCCAACCTTGGTTGAATGTACAAATGCAAATACAGAAACACTAAAAGTGGAAATGTTTGGTCCTATAATGTCGCTTTTACCTTTTGAATCTGAAGAAGAAGCAATTGCACTAGCAAATGACTCAAAGTTTGGATTAGGATCTGGAATATTTACAGAAAATATAGCACGTGCACATCGCGTATCTTCAAAAATTAAAGCAGGAATATGCTGGATAAATACATATCGAGCTATTTCCCCAATTGCACCATTTGGCGGATACAATCAATCTGGTTACGGCCGTGAAGCAGGGGTGGATTCAATCTACGATTACACACGGACTAAAACTACATGGATAAATACATCGGATCAACCAATGCAAAACCCTTTTATAATGAGATAATTGGCACCAAGAAATAATATTAATTGGTGCCTGCAATTATTTAAGTTGATACATGACTGACATTTTTGTCCGGAGAATATATGTCCAGAATATTCCAGTGGCCAGTTGTTGGGGTAGGATTGTTTATCATTGCTACATCAATAACTGTTGGTTTATTAGNTGCAATAGCGCCTCTTAATGATGGCAATAATTCAGATGCACTATTAATTTTTATACCTACTGCNCCATATGCCTCTGCGATTTTAGAATAATCTGGCCCATTTTNTGGTTCTTCAGAAGTTCCTGGGAAGGTAGTGCCATAGGTAATGCCATAATGTGCTTTTTGCAAACCAGCGATTGTTCCAAAGGCATTATTATTCATTATCAACCAAATTATTCCCAGATTTAATTCAACTGCTGTTGCAAGCATTGCAGGATTTTGTCCAAATCCACCATCACCGACCAAGCTAAGCACCACTTTATCCGGGCTTGCTAGCTTTGCCCCTATTGCTGCTGGAGGCCCGAACCCCATTGTAGCAAAACCTCCAGGAGTTAAAATAGAACCTGGGGTTAGTATGTTAAACTGCTGGCCAACACCATTTTTATTCCATCCAACATCAGTTGTAATAATAGCATCGTCAGGTAATGCATTTCTTGTGTCAGCAAGGATCCTTTCGGGCATCATTGGAAATAAATTTGAGGTAGCCATTTTAGTATTTTTTTCAATAAATGCATTTTTAAATTTTGCAATTTTTTCACGTAACTTTGGCCTATCAAAACCTTCAGGGTATAGTTCTTTTGCTACACGCAACAAAACACACAATGCAGACTTTGCATCAGCTATTACACCAATATCTGTTGGATAATTCCTGCCTATTTCTGATGGTTCTATATCTATATGAATAACTTTTGAGCCAGGAATATTAAATGTATATCCGGGGTACCAACTTGAACAATCAGCTTCTTTGAAGCGAGTACCAATAGCTAGAATATAATCCGCATTTAAACATGCATCATTTGTTAATTTTGTGCCCCAAAATCCTGTCATGCCAAGAAGATATGGATGTTCATCACTAATTGCGCCTTTACCCATCAAAGAATGTGCTACAGGCAAACCCATATAATCTATAAATTCTCGAAGTTCATCAGAAGCGCCTGATAACAAAATACCTCCACCCACATAACTAACCGGATTTTTAGAATTTGCTAATTTAGTTATAATGTCACGCGCAGTATGATCATCAATAGATGGTTTTATTATTGATCGCATATTANCAAGAATACGATCAAATGTGTCTGATGATATAACTTCACTAAAAATATCCATAGGCACATTAACTAAAACTGGTCCAGGTTGGCCACTTTCAGCTAAATGAAATGCCTTTTCTAAGATCTCAGCTATAAGATCTGCCCTATCAACTCTCCATGCGCGCTTCACAAAAGGTTTATATATTTCATATTGTGATGCATCAGAATGCAAGTTCACTTCTTGATGTGGATGTTTGCCATAGTAATGGGTAGGAATATCACCGGCAATGACTACCATTGGAATACAATCTAATGCAGCATTTGCAACTCCTGTTGCACAATTAGTGAGGCCTGGTGATAAATGAGAGAGTACAACTGAAGCTTTTCCAGTAACTCGCGCATAAGCGTCTGCCGCATGGCTTGCAATTTGTTCGTGCCTAACTGTTATGAAATCAATAGGGCTTTTCGACAATGCTGCTAAGACAGCTATATTTGTATGACCACATAGCCCAAAAACATGTTTAACTTCTCGTCGCTGGAGAAAGTCTACAAGATGTTCAGCTACTGTTTTTATATTATCACTCATTATGCAACCTCATTTCCATAAAATTCTCCAAATAAGTCTTGTTCTGATGGTTTATCCTCTGTGATTGGACGACTTACCCAAGTATAATTCATCATATGTTTCATTGTTACATTTTCATTCGTAATATTACCGCCCCATATTCCGCAACCAAGGCTTGATGTCATTGGCATCCCATTCGTGTAAGACCCAGCATTTGATTTAGATTGGGGCTGCCTAACCATCATTCTACTGACAGGGGCTACACGAGCTAAGGCATCAATATTATCATCATCGTGGCTATATATGCCACACGAGTGTCCTTTTCCTGCAGTATTATAAATCTTTTTTACTATTTCTAGAGCATCATCAAAATTTTCAAACCAGTAAAGTGCCATCAGAGTAGTAAGTTTTTCTTTACTAAATTTATGCTCTGGGCCAATTTTTCCATGATTTTCAACCATTAGGAATTTTCTATCATCTGGTATATTAAAACCAGCGGCATTAGCAATTTGTTGAGGCGGACAAGCTATGGTCGAGAATGTACGATTTTCATTTTCATCCCACATTGCAGCTTCTAATTTTTTTTTCTCATCTTCATTACAAAGATAACCACCCTCTAATTGCAAAGCGCTTAACATCTCTTTATAAATTCTTTGTTGAATAATTATATTTCCATCTGCAGAACAACCAGAGCCAAAATCACTCGTCTTAGACATTCGAGTATTTTTTGCAGCAATTTCAATATCAGCAGTTTCATCTATAACAATAGATGAATTTCCAGCACCTACTCCATACGCGGGCCTACCGGATGAATAAGCAGCCTTAACCATTGGCTTACCTCCAGTAGCAAGTGTTAGATCACATATCTGCATTAAATATTGAGTCAAAGGTATCGAAGGCTTTTGAATTGATTGGAATAAATCTTCAGGCGCACCAACAGCTCTGCATGCACTTCGCATTGCTTCAACCATTTTAAATGTTGTTACTGCAGTTCGTGGATGTGGCGAAAAAATTGTCGCATTACGAGTTTTTGCAGAATAAATACCAGTAACAGGTGGAGTTAAAGCGGGGTTTGTCATTGGAATTAGTGAAGCGATTACTCCAGCCGGTTTCGCATATTTAACTAAACCTTTTTCTTCATCAACCTCAACAATTCCAGTAGAAGGTTGTCTTAGTGCATCTCTTAAGGCGCCGTGTATCTTAAAACGTTTCGCTGGTCGCCCCAAGCGATCCCCTATCCCACTTTCATCAACACCCATTTGGGCAAGCTTTGTAAATGTTTTCTCATTACTCGAAAACCATCCAATAGCTTGCGCTAATCTATCTAATTCTTGCTGCGAATAATTCTCAATCAACGCCATAGCTTTACGCGCACGATTTAGCAAATCGAGCGCATGCTCACGCTCTTGATTAGTAAGCTCTTTGGTCATGAAATATACTTTTCCCTTTAATATTATTAATATGGTGAGTACGCCTTTGGGATTTCACATGTCCAAAAGTACGCTTAGCATGTTGTAAACATCGTCGAGCATGTTCTTCATATCCAAGTTCATTAATTCTAGATTGATTTGGTAGCTCTATTGAGTAATCCACAGGAGGCATTCGTTCAATTATCCCCTTAAAATCAATACAACCTTCACTTGGATATAATCGCGCATCTCTTGCGAGCTGAATCATTCCCTGTTTAGTATCTGCGATACCCGGTAATGCATCAGATATATGTAGAAAATTTAAAAATTCGCCAGGTACGTGAAGTAATTCAGCCAAATCTACACGACTTAAATGAAGGTATAATGTATCAACTAAGATACCACCGTTGGGCTGTTTTGCTGCACGAACTATATCCAATGCTTCATCTAAAGTTCTCAAACGAGAAAAAGATGGGAATTCTAGATCAACACTAAGGCCATATTGATAAGCAATTTCACAAGTCTCAGAAAAACAATCTAAAATGAAGTTTCTATCATTACGATCTGTAGTCCATGCACTCATTATCATACGCTTTGCGCCTAATTCACCACCAAGCTCTAAGGCTCTTTCAAAGTTACGTGGATCACAATCTTCGGTAATACGTGCTAATTCTATATCTAAGACTTTAATGCCTGTAGTTTTTAGAGCAATCTTTGTAGCTGCGATCATTTGGTTATCAATTGGAGATTGTTTGAATTCTCCAGGGACATTCATAGGTATAAATCGAGGGCTTACTGCATCATAACCAGCGCGGTCGGCAATATATATCAATTCCGGTGTAGTAGCATTTATCAATGTTAAATGTGCCAAAGAGTACAATGGATCATGAGTAACTTCAGTCATTATGAATCACCTAAATATATCTTACATTAGTATAACATAATATTTATTATAAAATCTATGATATTATTATATTTATCATATATATTTTAACTATTCTTAGATATATATTTTGGTAAAAACTTTGTTGGCATCGGGCCCTTATTTCTTCCACCTTGTTCGATTTGCTCCCAAGCATGCGATAGGATTCCAACACTTCTCGACAAACAAAAAAGTCCTCGAGATAAGGGAGCGGGGAATTCTAATTCACAAAATATAACAGCTGTTGCGCCGTCTATATTCATAGCAATATCTTTTTTAATGCTTAAATGAGATTGGATAGCTTCAGCAATATCTGCGTATTTTCCAGATACAATATTATCTTTTGCAGCTGAACGTACTAATTCCATTAGGCGTGGAGCTCTTGGGTCAATTGGTTTGTGAAATCTATGGCCGTATCCACTAATAATTTTACCATTAACACTTTTCCATTCACGCAACCCGTCTTCAATAGCAGTGTCAAATTTTGCACCATTATCAATTCTTGATGATATCTCATAAAATAGTTCCGCACATTGCTCTCCGGCGCCACCATGAATGTCCCCTAACATATTGATCCCTGTAGCCATTGCGTTGTTAATCCCGACCCCACATGTTGCAGCCATTCTAGCTGCAGCTATAGAAGGTGCTTGAGGCCCATGGTCAACTCCAGCTACTAATGCAGCCTCAAATAATGAAGCCTCTTCATTTGTAGGCAATCCACCTCTTACCATCATCCAAATCATCTGTGGAAATGATACATTTCCTATCAAATTTTCAATTTGATTTCCTCTAAAAGAAATTTTTCCTGGAGACATATCAATTATTGATGTGCTCCACCAATTTCGTATTTCATCAGCATCGTTTACCATGGTATGTTTCCCTTTTTAAGCTTGCTGCAATATAGTTTGAGAAGATAATCGAACAGATGCATTACGTGCACCATATCCAGAATAGCCATTTTTTCTTTGTACTATTTCAAAAAAGAAACCATCAAATAAATTTTTACTATAAATTTGAAAATATTCGCTGTTTCCATCTTGGTCATACAAAATATTCTGTTTTTTTAATTGAGCTATGAATGTATCATTTAGGTTAAATTTGTTTTTTGTTTCTTCATAGTAACCAGATGGAATAGCTAAGCTTTCAAAGCCATTTATTCTCAATAAATTTGCACTTTCAAAAATATCATCGGAAGCAAAAGCTATATGTTGTACACCTGCTCCAAATTTATCTTCAACAAATAACCCAGCAAATGTATTTAAATCTTCTGATGCATTTAGATTTAAACGCACTTCACCTTCAGGACTTTCAATAGCTTGGCTTAAAATAATTCCAGATGGGTCATTAACATTTACTATTGAAGATTTATCCATTTCGAAAGTTGAAATATAATACAGTAACCAATCTTGCATTTCATCAAATCTCATGGTTTGTGCGATATGGTCGATACGTCGCAAACCAATNGGTTGTATAGCATCAACATCATTTGTCCTGTCAAATTCGATGTCCCATACCCTATGCAAATCAGAGTTTTCATCGATAAAATGCACAATAGTACCACCTACCCCTCGAACAGCCGGAATATTTAATTCGCCTAAGCCCACATTTTGAATAAATGACTTTGACCCGAGAGATTTTGCTCTGGAAACCGTTTCATCTGCATTTTGCACTCGAAGTCCCATGTCACAAACAATAGCTCCATGTGCTTCAAATGCGTCACGAGCATAACCATATTTCTCTTTGTTTACGACAATATTGATTGCACCCTGCCGCCAAAGAACAACGTCTTTACTAAGATGTATTCGCTCTTTACGAAATGACATACTTAATAACATTTTTGTTAATTCATTTGATGCATTTTCATCTACTGCAAATTCTATAAATTCAATGCCATTCGCTCGAACCCTGGAAGGAATTAATGGTATGTCAAACTTTGCTGATGGTTCTGAAATTGAAACATCATTCAAAATATTCAACAAGGATCTATATGCACTTGCCGTACTTGGACAGTTTTTTTCTTTTATAGAAATGCACCAAGTACCATCATACCCAAATCGACTTAATATTTTTATAAAAGCTTNCAAATTTANTTCGCCAAGCTTTGGTAACAAATGTCCATTTACTCCATCAGCAAGTTGGANATAGAATAATTTTGAAATCTTTAAATCACGTAATCTTGCGGGTCGTGATCCATCTCCCAAAACATTTGCACTATTTAAAGCAACACCAAGATTTGGATGATTGATTTTATGTATATACTGAATTGTTGCAAACTCACATTCACGAGTTGGAAGTAAAGCAATCTTCAAATCACCAATCAAATCAAGATCTGGTATAACTATTTGTTTAGGGTCAGATATATTTAAAATTAGAATAGGTGAATTTATAGAAATTGAAAATTTTGCTGCTACTAGAATATCTTTTTTTGAATATACTTTATTTTGAAAATTAAATGCTGCTATTCTTAAATTTGCACCTGCAATTATGCCCAAAATTTCTTCAGTTTTATTTTGAAATTGTAATATATCAAAACTACAAATTTCAACAAAATTGAAATTGGACTCTGAAATTAATTTCAATTTTTCTTCAAAATTACCTTTAACAGTATTACTAGATATACAGAGCACAANACTAGCCTTGATAACCAAATANTCTAGGTAACCAAAGTACTAAATCTGGNACTAACAACATGATTAAAAGTGCAGCTATTAAAATTACCAGAAATGCCCAAATTTCTGATATAATCTCTCTTAAAGGAATATCTGTAACTGCATTTATTACAAATAATAGTATACCATAAGGTGGGGTTATTAGTCCAATCATTGAGTTTACCACAACAAGAACACCAAAATGTACTAGATCAATACCTAAAACTTCACATGTTGGTATAAAAAGTGGAACTATTACTAATATAATTGTTGTTGCATCCAGAATGCAGCCTAACGCTAAGATCAATAAATTCACAACAATTAAAAATACAATTGGGTTTACATCAGTACCTTCTAAAAGCATCGCAATAGATTGTGGTATTTGCTCAGATATAACTATGAAGTTTAATATAAAAGCACCGCCAATAACAATGCCGACAGATGCAGATGAACGTGCACTTTCTACAAAAACATTGAACAGTGTCCTTAAATGATAAGGCTTTATAAAACAGTCCAGCAAGCAATAATGCATAAAATGCGGCTATTGCTGCAGCTTCAGTTGGTGTCGTCACACCACCATAAATACCATATAATAATATTACAGGCATTAGTAGTGCTGGGAAAGCATTTGCTGTTTTTCTTGGAAGCTCTCTTAAAGGAATTGGATCTTCCATTGCAAAGCCTCGTTTGCCCGCCAGGTAATAATTCATAATCATTAGGACAAGACCCATAATTAATCCAGGTAGAATACCCGCTAAAAAGAGTGAACCAATTGATGCTTTTGAAACTAAAGCATATAAAACCATTGGAATAGATGGTGGAATTATAGGCCCAATTGTTGCTGATGCAGCAGTAATAGCTGCTGCATAGCCGCGCGTATACCTGTTATCTTTAGTCATCATTTCAATGATTATTTTTCCAATTCCAGCGGCATCCGCAACAGCTGAGCCAGACATTCCAGAAAAAATTAAAGAAGCCACAACATTTACATGCCCAAGCCCACCTTTGAAACGTCCTACTGCAGCTACACAAAAATTTAATAATCTATCAGTTATAGTTCCAGCATTCATAATATTTGCTGCAACAATAAATAATGGCACTGCAATGAGGATAGTACTCAAATAAAACCCTTGTAAAATTTTCTCACCAGCTAAAGCAACGTCAAGACCTGAAAACCCAAGGTATACTACAGAAGCCAACATTATTGAGTAGCCAATTGGAGTTCCTATTCCAGCCAATAGGAATAGTGTCACCAAACATGAGGCAAGTTCAAAACTCACGGTACATTCCTCTTTTCCGAACTTTGCTCTTCAAGAGTAATTTCTAGTTCTGTTTTTGGAGGTCCATTTTTAAAAATATTTCTAATCATCCAAGCGTATCTTGCGCCCACAGCAATCATAAAAATAGCATATATAGAAAAAACATCTCTCATAGGAATTTTTGCACCTGTAAAAGGATTTTTTACAGTGGAAGTTTTACGTATTTTCATCCAATCGATATAATCCCATGTGGGTAAGTAAATATAAATCATTCCAATTACTATTGAAAATGCACTTATAATTGCCATAATCTTTCTAATTCTTAATGGCATAGCTAAGTAAAGAATATCAAACTTCACATGATCTGACTCTCTTACAACAAAAGCACAAGAAAAGAATATCAACCAAACCCACAAAATTCCGATGAGCTCCAGTGTCCATCCAGCTGGAGTAAAAAAATATCTTAATAATATTTGTAAAAGAAAGGTTAAAAAAATTGCTGCCAGTAAACCGCCAGCAATTGCTTTTGTAACTTGAGAGAACCCTTTAATGAGTTTGCGCATTTAATGTTCTCCCAAAATTTTATTGGATTATTTACCCAATGCGTTTACTTTCTCAAGAACTCCTGCAGGCCATGTTGCAGCAAATTCACTATCTAAGTACATTGACTGCACTTGATTGCGGAAAGCAGCTGTATCTGGCTCATAAACTTCCATTCCCTGCTCTTCTAAAAATGCAACTAAACTACCTTCTAACTCTAGTTGAATCTTACGACCTGATGCAGCGGCAGCATCAGCAGCAGCTTGAACCGCAACTTGTTGCTCTGCTGTCATTGAGTTGAATGTTTCTGCACTCATAGCGATGTAGTTTAAGTCAACTAGGTGAGATGTCAAAACAATTTGATTAGTTACTTCATAGAATTTTTTATCTACAACAGTAGGTAATGGATTATCTTGTCCATCTACTGCACCTGTTGAAAGTGCTGTGTATACTTCAGAAAATGCCATAGGAGTAGGTGCTGCACCAAGTGCTTTACCTAAAAACTGCCATGCATCTGTACCAGGCATACGTAAATTAACACCAGCTAAATCTGAAGGCTTATTTACTGTAAGCTCATCTTTTGTCTGTCTCAAGTTTACTTGACGTCTACCCAAATACATTACTGATAAAAGTTTAACACCTAGTTCATTTTCAACTTTTGCTTTAAACGGGTCCATTAGAGGGTCATTAAAAACTGCTACTTGGTGATCAGCATCTTGGTGAACATATCCAGCTGTAAAAATTGAGAATTCTGGGAAGAATTGTGCTAATTCTTGAGCTGATGTTATAGACATTTCTAAATTACCACGGCTTATAGCATCAAGTTCTGTTCCCTGAGCAAAAATTGTACTATTATAGCTTGGTTCAAAGCTTGCAAAGGTTCCAACCAATGGAGCAAATACATTTGCCATTGCTATAGATCTTTGATCTGTTTCAGTTCCTGATGTTGCCATACGCAATTGAACTTTAGAATGCCCATCAGCCAAAGCTGGCATACCAGTTGATACGCTTGCAGCCATTAAAGCAGCTACAGCAATACGACGTGTATAGTTAACTTTCATTTTTGTCCTCCCAGACTGTTAAACTGCCTCAATGGCAGTGTTTCTATTTAAGCTATATCATAGCTTTATTAAAATACAATATATTTTGTAAAATATATGATATTATTGCGCTGCAACTCCATTTGTTGAAATTTTTGAAGGATTAACAACTTCAATTAAACTTTGTGTTTGAGCAGCTTTTTGAATTGCTTCGATTACTAAAAGAGTTTTTAAACCATCAAGACCAGTAACTAATGCAGCTGTCTCGCCACGTATTACATCAGCAAAATTAGTTATTTGATTAATTAATGGATCTGAAGCATCTCTAGGTGTAATTGTTCCAGAAATTGGGTTCCACCAATTTCTTTCTCCTTTGTGTGACCAAACTTTTAAATCTGGAACTGAAAGAGAACCTTGTGAACCACCTATCATATAACAAGACTCAGAAGTCATTGGATATATTGGATATTCTCGAGAAGTTAATTCCCANCTCCATGGTGACACAATACTATCAGACACAGTAACAGTTCCAATAACTCCATTTTCAAACTTTAAAACTGCAGCAGCTAAATCTTCGTTATCAAAGCCTCTAATTGAAGGCGCCATTTGAGCTTGAACGGAGATGATTTCTCCACAAAAATATCTCATAAGGTCAATATCATGCACTAAATTAACTGAAATAGGACCTGCACCTTTTTGCGTTCTCCATGGCGCAATATCAAAATATTCATCTGGCTTATAAAACCAACATGTTGCTGTAGAGCTCTAATATTACCAATTTCCCCACTGACTATTAATTCCTTTGCCTTTTGAATTAATGGATTATGCCGTCTGTGGTGCCCCACAAGCAATGGGACTGATGCATGCTCGGCTGCATCAGTTAAAATTTTTGCTTGAATAGCAGACGTGGCTAATGGTTTTTCAACTAATACAGGGCAAGATTTTTCAATACATTCCAAACCTTGAGATACATGTAATGGTGTTGGAGTAGACAATATTACTCCATCAGGAGATATAGCTGCAAACATTTCGTTCAAATTTGAGAAGCAGGGTATATCTAGGGAGTTTATGTCTTCGTAGGGTTTGGTTCTACAATCGCAACTAATTTGACATCTTTTTGCTTTGAAATCGCATTAATGTGTCTTTGCCCTACCAACCCAGCACCAACAACAGCAAGCTTAATAATATTTGTCATTAGTATCCCTGGAAAATAATTAATTATCTGAAGCTACATTAAAGAATTTAGATTCGCAATAATATATGATATTTTTTATAAAATCATTTATTATATCTTGTTGAGAAGTATCATATAATTGTATATTAATAAAAATATTAACATGTTATTTGAGAAATTTATGACAAAAATTATTAATACTGTAGGCTCCAGCACATATGAACACATCAAAAAAGATATTATTTATGGGAACTTAGCCCCAGGTAGTAAGTTAAAACTTGATGGGCTCAAAAAACAATACGATGCAAGCGTATCAACTTTGCGAGAAACATTAAATCGATTATCAAGTGATGGTTTCGTTGAAGCTGCTGAACAACGTGGATTCTTTGTTCGTTCAGTATCTCGTGAAGACTTAGCTGAAATTGCAAATCTGAGAATACTTTTAGAATGCTC
>JGI20154J14316_10002939_pt1 | contig 13962 bp, 9 predicted proteins | sample COG_04_FD_14316 | JGI IMG/M metagenome (IMG submission 14316) | reverse complement strand
CGGAAATTGCAGAAAGCAACAGAGCCTATAACAAAAAAGTAAATTCACAAGTAGAAGTTGCTCAAAAACTATATGGAATCTATCAAACAATTTTATCCATTGCCGAAAGTAACCAAACTGTATCAACCCTCAAACCTACGAAGTCTTTTCTAACAAAAACAGGAATTGATAGCGACGAAATTCTTGCGCTCGAATCGGTTCAGGACGACATTGAATTCATCAAACTTTTATTTGCACAATTTGAAAAAGTAAAATTGAATTTAAACCCCTACAATTGGGAAGTCATTCTCAACTGGCAAGAGAAAGTTCAAAAATACAAACAACCTATTTACACGTTTAAAGTGCGAGATAAAGAAATCAATATCGAAACGCACAGCGAATCGTTATCGCATTCTCAAATACCAAAAATTGCCTTACCAAAATACCAAGCTTGGGGCGATTTGTTACGTTGGAATTTACAGGAAAATGTACCCGGAGAATTTCCGTATACCGCAGGACTATATCCCTTTAAACGTATCGGTGAAGATCCTACAAGAATGTTTGCCGGTGAAGGAGGTCCCGAAAGAACCAACAGACGCTTTCATTATGTGAGTTTGGGTATGGATGCTAAAAGACTTTCTACTGCCTTTGATTCTGTAACACTCTATGGAAGTGATCCTGGAATTCGCCCAGATGTGTATGGCAAAATTGGAAATGCGGGGGTTTCAATTTGCTGTTTGGATGATGCTAAAAAACTGTATTCTGGTTTTGATTTGAGCCACCACATGACCTCTGTTTCGATGACCATAAATGGTCCAGCCCCTATGTTGTTAGGATTCTTTATGAATGCAGCGATTGATCAGAATTGCGAAAAATACATCAAAGAGCACCAGTTAGAAAAAGAGGTAGAGACAGCTTTTGTAGCAATGTACGATTCCAAAGGACTTGAAAGACCTCTTTACCAAGGTTCCTTACCAGAAGGAAACAATGGTTTAGGATTGTTACTTTTAGGGCTTACCGGTGATTTGGTTTTGCCGCAAGAAATTTATCAACAAATAAAAAAAGAAACCTTAACACAAGTTCGTGGTACAGTACAAGCAGATATTTTAAAAGAAGACCAAGCACAAAATACCTGTATTTTTTCTACTGAATTCGCATTGCGTTTGATGGGAGATGTACAAGAATATTTCATTGAAAAACAAGTGCGAAACTTTTATTCGGTTTCTATTTCTGGATATCATATTGCTGAAGCGGGCGCAAACCCTATTACCCAATTGGCATTGACACTGTCTAACGGATTTACCTATGTAGAATATTATTTAAGTCGTGGTATGGACATCAATCAATTTGGCCCCAACTTGTCATTCTTCTTTTCCAACGGAATTGATCCTGAGTATTCGGTAATTGGTAGAGTTGCACGTAAAATTTGGGCCAAAGCCATGAAACATAAATACGGTGCCAATGCGAGGGCTCAAATGTTAAAATACCACATTCAAACTTCTGGGCGCTCTTTGCATGCACAGGAAATTGATTTTAATGACATTCGAACAACGCTGCAAGCCCTGTATGCTATTAATGACAACTGCAATTCCTTACATACAAATGCCTATGACGAGGCCATAACAACCCCTACCGAGGAATCGGTACGAAGAGCCATGGCAATTCAATTGATCATTAACAAAGAACTGGGATTGACGAAGAATGAAAACCCAATTCAAGGAGCTTTTATTATTGAAGAATTGACCGATTTGGTGGAAAAGGCTGTCTTATTAGAATTTGATCGCATTACAGAGCGTGGCGGAGTTTTAGGCGCTATGGAAACCATGTATCAACGTTCTAAAATTCAGGAGGAGAGTTTGTATTATGAAACCTTAAAACACAATGGTGAATTTCCAATTATTGGAGTGAATACCTTCTTAAGTTCAAAAGGCTCTCCAACGATTCAACCTGCGGAAGTAATTCGTGCAACCGAAACGGAAAAACAATTTCAAATTCAGACAAAAGAACGGCTAAATCGGGCGAATTCGCAACAAGTAAAAACACAATTAGCCAAACTGCAGGAAGCAGCAATACAAAATGATAATTTATTTGAAAACTTAATGGAAGCCACAAAAATTTGCTCTCTGGGACAAATTACGGAAGCTTTGTTTAAGGTAGGCGGTCAGTATCGCAGAAATATGTAAGCAATGAATTGTTTTCAGTAAAAATTCTTTTCCATAAAAAAACCGGGCCATTAGCACGGTTTTTTTATATGTTATGAGATAACAGTTAATACTTTTCGTAAGTAGTTTGTTCAGTTTTCAAGTAGTTGATAATATGGTCAATGGTTCGGTTCTTAGCTTTCTCTAAGGTTGTGGTAAAATTGAAGAAGAAAACGGAGGCTTCTCCAATGGCGATAAAATCTAAAATTTCTTTGTCGTTTTTGGTATCATACACCACTACCTTCACATTGATCACGCAATATTCAACAGAAGAGGATGTATTCATACTCCCCATCCCGTTCATTCCCGCTATATTTCCAGACTGTCTCCATTCATATCTATTTGTAATTTCGAAGTTCGAAAAGTGAATGACATAATCGGCATCTGCAGTGTTTAAAGAAGCATACATCTCCTTTGAAATGTCGTATGTGACGTCTCCAAAAACCTTGCTTGCCTTTATTTTGTTGGAAAAATCATTTAAATACTGACTGGAAAAAGCTGCTTTTTCTTCGTAATTTTTTTGGAAGGTATTGGTAAACTCAAGCACTTTAATGTCATCAGTAGCAATGAGGATCACTTTCTTTGTTTCTGGGGTCTCAATCTCTGCTTTCTTTGAAATAAAAGTAACGTATTGTTTAGACACCTTGCAGGAAGTAAAACTAAAAATAACGAGCGTCATTATTAGAAATAAGTGGGAGTTTTTTATCATTTTTTTTTACAAAATTACTACAATTTTAAAAATTCATGTAAACTAAAAAAGAAAACATGGTTCGTGTCCTAGAGGGGCGCTTGAAAAAAAGGCGTTGGTTTGGCATAAAAAACACTCTTCTTTAAAAAGTGAATGCGCGAACAACCCCTATCGTCTTCGCTTGGGTGCTCTGCTTACTTTCTTTTTACGTTTGTTGAAAGGAACCGGTACAGCATCATCAAAGGTGTTTTTTGCTTGTTTTGCCTGTTTGTTCTTTTTCCAAGAATTGTTTTCGGGCAATAAGCGTTGTAACAAATCTTGCCTTCCTACTTTATTCAACGTTTTTTTAATCCAATCTTTGTTTTCTTTCTTGTACCAAAAGAAAAACTTGTGCTGATCTTCTTTCTCCTTTTTTGTTTTCGGTGTTTTTGTAGGTTTTAAGGTATAGGGATGGTAACCTGAATAATAAATAACCGTGGCTACTGTCATTGGCGTCGGTGTAAAACCTTGCACTTGCTCTAACTGAAAGCCCATATCTTTGGTTTCTGCCGCTAAATTGGCCATGTCCTCTACTTCACTTGCCGGATGGCTAGAAATAAAATAAGGAATCAATTGTAAGTTTAATTTTTTCTTAATGTTGATTTTATCGAAACGCTCTTTAAACTTATGAAAATAGGTAAATGAAGGCTTTCGCATCAACTTTAAAACAGGATCTGACGTGTGTTCTGGGGCTACTTTTAAACGTCCTGAAACGTGTTTGGTCATTACCTCTTCTGTATAGGCATCCAACTCTTTTGGATCTGCATTTTTATTGAATTCTGGCACCAACATATCATGGCGAATTCCACTTCCTATAAACGATTTCTTAATCTTTGGATGCTTATCCACCGCCTGATACAAGTCGGTTAAAGGTTTGTGTGAGGTATCTAAATTGGAACAAATTACTGGAGAAATACAACTCGGTGCCACACATTTATCACAGATAGATTGTACTTTCCCTTTCATCTGATACATGTTTGCCGAAGGGCCTCCAATATCTGACAAATAGCCTTTAAAATCCGGCATATTTGCTACTTTGTCTACTTCTTTCAAAACCGATTCTTGACTTCTACTAGCAATAAACTTTCCTTGGTGTGCAGAAATAGTACAAAAGCTACACCCACCAAAACACCCTCGGTGAATATTTATTGAAAATTTGATCATTTCAAAGGCCGGTATCGGTCCTCGTTTGTTGTATTTCGGGTGTGGCAAACGCGTAAAAGGCAAATCGAAAGAACCATCAATTTCCTTCTCTGTCATGGTTGGAAAAGGTGGATTAATCACCAAGGTTCTTCCTTCCACTTCTTGTAAAATTCGGCGTGCTTTTAATTTATTGGATTCTTGTTCTATCACTTTAAAGTTAGAGGCGAAGGTCTTTTTATCTGCCAAACAAGCTGTATGCGAGTTGATTGTCACATCTTCCCAATCATTTACAACGGGAATTTTCTCTTCGTTCTGGTTGATTAATACAGCAGTTTGCTTGATGTTTTTTAAACTTGAAAAAGGCACTCCTTTTTGAAGCAATGAAACAATTTCACGCAATGGTTGTTCGCCCATTCCATAAACCAGCATGTCTGCTTTGGAAGTTTCTAAAATGGTTGGTAATAGTTTGTCTGACCAATAGTCGTAATGTGTTACACGTCTTAAAGACGCTTCAATTCCTCCAATTAAAACTGGAACATCTGGGAATTTTTCTTTTAATATTTTGGAATATACAGAGGTTGCATAATCAGGACGAAACCCTTTGTCACCATTGGGTGTATAGGCATCTTTGTCTCTTCGTTTTTTACTTGCAGTATAATTACTCACCATTGGGTCCATACATCCACCAGTAGCACCAAAAAACAAACGGGGTTTTCCTAATTTTTCAAAATCTTGCAAATTATCATTCACACTAGGCTGTGGTACAATCGCAACACGCAAACCATAACTTTCTAGGATACGCCCAATAACAGCAGGCCCAAAAGAAGGGTGATCTACATAGGCATCTCCACTAAAGAGAATTACATCCAATTCTGTCCAACCACGAAGCTTTACTTCTTTATTTGTTGTTGGTAACCAATCGGTTAGTTGTAATTTCTTTGTTTGCTCCATATTTGCAAAAATAGGAAGAAATTACGATAACTGTTACTAGTTCTGGGAGTTTCTCAAAAAGGATAAACCTAAATTAAAAATACGCTAAAAAATATATTTAAAGTATTACACTTCGTTTGAAGAAACTCCTATTCTTCGACAATTAAATGCAGGATGTTTAAAACATCCCAATCTATCACTCAACCACCGGCCAAAGATTTTGTAGTTTCTTTTACATAAAGAAATTCACACAAATACAATGCCGCTTCAAAGGATTTTGCTCCCCCTGCTGAAGTAAGGTATTTTCCGTCTCTCACAAATAAAACATTTTTTCGAATGTCTAATCCAGGAAACATTGTACGCATTGTATCAATGTCGCTTGGAAATGTCGTTGATACCCTATCCTTAAGCAGTCCAGCTTTGGCCAGAACAAAGGCACCGTCACAATGGGAAGTAATAAAGGTTGCTTCTTTATCTACTTTTCTAACAAAATCTAGCATCGCTTTGTCCTCCAGGTCACTGTCTAAATGATGTTCAGCAGAGGGTACCACTAGAATGTCAATCTTTGGCAACGCATCTTTGAGATAATTAAAATCTGGCAAAATTCGCATCCCTTCAAAAGTGGTAACCGGCGCATCTGTATTTGCGACTGTAAACACATTCATTGCTTTGATGTTTTCCCTAAAGATTGTGTGCTGAAAAATATCATATGGCGCGGTAAGTTCCGTATTAAAAGTTCCATCCATGATTAAAAAGGCAACATTGTATCGATTCTTTTCTGATGTCGGAAAGTTTTTTGAAATGCTAACCTCTTTACTATTGGTCCCAAGGGATTGTTTGCAACCAAACCCCACAATTAGTATCCCCAAAATAAATAAAACTCTCATTTTCTGTCTTTTTTTAAAAGTTCTAACAGTATTAAAAAAACAATACACCTTTTCTTTTTTGACAGTAAATAGTTGCATTTAAGTAAATAAAAAAAAAGTATATTTGATATCGCTATCTGGTTAACCAATTCTTAAACCCTGCAAAAATGACTAAAAACACTTTTTATTTACTCATGTTTTTGACTGTTTCAGCATATAGTCAAACAACCTATACTATCAACGACCCCTTAGATTTAGAAGACAACACCTTTGTGGCTGGAGATGTAATTATCCTAGAGGACGGTATCTACAATTCCGATGAACGGATTAATTTTATTGGAAATGGAACCGCAGAAAATCCCATAGTTTTTAGAGCAGCAACGCCGGGAGGTGTTATTTTTTCTGGAGGTTTACAAATGAATATTGGTGGAGATTACGTGGTGGTTGATGGATTTCACTGGAAAGGCGGTTATGGAGCAAGTAATTTTATTCAATTTAGAAATGGTTCTGATTATGCCAATCATAGTACAATTCAAAATTGTGCAATCGATGGTTTAGCGCTAAGTCCAGATGATATTGCAGACGATGGAACTACCTCTATAACCAAACACCGATGGATTGTACTTTACGGTACGTACAACGCTGTAATTAATTGTTCCTTTATGAATAAAGCAAGTGCGGGAGCACTAATTTTAGCAGAATACCAGTACAACTCAGAAGCAGATCCGTGTGCAACCGTTGGACATACAATTAGCAACAACTATTTCTACAAGTATGAAAAAATTGACAACAGCTTAAGCAATTCTGGAGATAGTGAAACCATTCGCATTGGATCAAGTGGTAATCAAAATGTAAATAGTGAAGTAACTGTAAGTAATAACTATTTTGTTGAAGCAGATGGCGAGAATGAAATCATCACAAATAAAAGTAAAGGAAATCGCTTTACGAATAACACTTTTAGAAGATGTAGGGGGTCTTTAGTCTTGCGTCATGGTTCGGAGGCTACGGTAGATGGAAATTACTTTTTAGGCGAAAATGTTGATGGTACTGGGGGTATCAGAATTACCGACAGCGATCATGAAATTACAAACAATTACATTCAAGATTGCATCACCGTAGCGGAGCAAGCAAAATGGAATAATGGAATCACATTTATCGGGGGAAGTGCCAATGCAGCGGTATTGTGCACAGGTACCAATACCTCAAATGGGTATCAGAAATCTGAAAATTTAATCATTTCAAACAATACGATTATCAATACAAATGCACCTTTATATTACAATACAGATAAGGGAACTACTGATCCAACTGGAAATGTTTCAAATAATTTAATTTATTTTGTTGCAGGGAATGCAAATTTGTCAGATGTTATTTCCGGGGATACTGCTACTGCTTATGACGATCTTGGAACTTCATTAACATATACCGGAAATGTTTACACAGGAACTTCGTTAGGTGAAACCAATACAGGTTTTTCTGAAGAAACAGGGATTACCGCTAACGCTGACGGTGAAATCTTTACTTTTTCTGGAACGGGATCTGCTGGCAAGGGAGCAAACTTAGGTTCTTACATTCCTTTGACAGATGATAGTGTAGGCTACGGAATTGGAGCTTGTTTTCTAGATCACTTAGGAGCAAACATCACGGATGGCAATTGTACAATAGAAATCCCAGAGACACTAACTGTGAGTAGTTTGCAGACACTTCCAGCTGACGCCGCTAGTTATGTAGTTACTGTAACAGCAAATGTTAGTTGGACCGCTTTGTCTAACGATGCTTGGATAACTATAGATACAAATTCAGGAAGTGGAGATGTGACTGTTTCCGTATCTGTAACTGCAAATACAGCAACCAGTAATAGAAGTGGTACAGTAACTTTCACACAAGATCCAGGGGGGGATGACCTAATAAGAAATTTAACCATTACTCAAGAAGGCGTAGATCTAACGGATCTATACCCCTTAATCAATGATGTCCCCGGAGGTGGCCCTGTTTCAATTCATTCCTTTTCAAGCGATAACGCTAGTGATAGTCCTCCCGAAGTGGCAGTGAACACCTTAGACAAAGTAAATACGAGTGCATCTATATGGGCAGCTCAGGATGGAGCTATTTTAACAGGAGACTATAGAGGAGATGGAGAATATATTATTTATGATTTGGGGAGTGAATATAATCTTAATTTAATCCAATTTAGTACCACAAATAAATCAGATTCTTTTGGCTACCAAATTTGGGCATCCACAACAGGAACAGCTGCAACTGACTTTACAATATTGTTGCCAACTTCTGGAGATTTAATACTCACCGCAACCAATACAATGGATTTCAATCAATATGAAATTACTACAAGCGCACGTTATGTTAAAATGATTGGATATGGCCGATTTAATAGTGCAGGAGATACTAGAACTAGTGCCTGGAGTACGATTGCTGAAATTGAATTTTTTGGTACTGAAACGTTATCATTAAATGAAACTTCTTTTGAAAATCAGTTAAAACTTTTCCCCAATCCAACAAACGGGCTTATCAACATCAAAACCCATTTAAATACGCTCGATACAATTAAGGTATTCTCTTTAACAGGCAGAAAGGTCTTAGAAATGGATGTAAAGGCAACAGAGACAGCATTCAATATAAATGTTTCAAAACTGTCAAAGGGTACTTATCTCTTAGTGTTTTTTAAAGAAAATCGATTTAGAGCTTCAAAAAAAATCATCATTGAATAAATGAGGATTCGTATCTTTAGACAAAATAGACTACAATCGTATTCTAATTTGTAAATTCACAGATTCAAAATTCAAGAAAAAATTAAATGCAAAATCAAATTTTAAAAGTACTTACAATTCTTTTCAGTACTGCGATACTACTAAGCTGTAATCCAACCAAAAAAGACAGGTATGTAGAAAATCATTACAACAAAAAAGAAGTAACGATTGCGATGCGAGACGGTATAAAACTGCACACGGTTATTTATTCTCCGAAAGATACTTCCAAAGCATATCCTATTTTATTGCAACGAACGCCTTATAGCGCTGGCCCTTATGGAGCAGGAAAGATGAAAACAAAAATTAGTCCGAATGTACATCTAATGAAAGAGGGAAACATTGTGGTTTACCAAGATGTTCGTGGACGTTGGATGAGTGAAGGAGTATACGACAACATGCGCGCCTATCTTCCAAATAAAAAAGAAAACGAATCGGATGAGGTTTCTGATACCTATGACACGATTGATTGGTTGGTGAAAAATATTGAAAACAATAATGGAAACGTGGGTACTTGGGGGATTTCATATCCTGGACATTATGCAACCGTTTCTACAATTGATGCACATCCTGCCTTGAAAGCGGCTTCTCCTCAAGCATGTATTGGTGATTTTTTCTTTGATGACTTCCATCACAATGGTGCTTTTTTATTGAGCTATTTCAAAGCCATTTCGTTGTTTGGAACTTATAAAGATACCCCAACTGATAAAACGTGGTATTCTTTCCCTGAAATGAATTCAAATGATCAATATCAATTTTTTCTTGATAAAGGACCTTTGAAAAACCTAAATGAATATTTTCAATATGAAAAATTAGATGTCCAAACTGCTTCCACGAAAGCAACAATAGATGATTTTTTCTGGAAGGAAATTACAGAACACCCAAATTATGATTCTGTATGGCAAAGCAAAGGAATCATTCAACATTTAGACAAAGTACCCGCTTCTGTTGCGACAATGATTGTTGGTGGTTGGTTTGATGCTGAAGATTTGTACGGTCCCTTAGAAACCTATAAAGCCATCGAAAAAAATGGGGTTGACAATTATAACACGCTAGTTTTTGGCCCTTGGGATCATGGAAAATGGGCAAAAGATGTCGTAAAAAATACGGTAGGTAATTATTATTTTGGCGATTCTATTTCGTTGAAATTTCAAAAGGAAATCGAAACCAATTTCTTCAATCACTTCTTAAAAGGAAAAGGAGATCAAAAGAGCGGTTTGCCGGAAGCATACGTTTTTGATTCTGGAAAAAAAGAATGGAAAAGTTATGATGCTTGGCCACCTGACAATGTGGTAAAAGAAAACTGGTTTTTATCCGAAAATCAAACCTTAACTTCAGCAAAAGAAACAACAAACGAAATACAATTCATTAGTGACATTAAAAATCCTGTTCCCTATTCTGAAGATATTAAAACGGTTTTCACACCAAGAAAATACATGACGGATGACCAAAGATTTGCGGGACGAAGACCGGATGTTTTGGTTTTTGAAACAGAAATTTTAACGGAAGATCTTACCCTAGCGGGCGATATTTTAGCAAAATTAAAAGTAGCCACCACAGGGACAGCTGCCGATTGGATTGTAAAGGTAATTGATGTGCATCCAACAGACACAGAAGAGAATAACAAGGACTTACAGAACCATTTAAAAATGAGCAATTATCATTTAATGGTTCGAAGTGAAGTATTGCGTGGCCGTTTTAGAAATAGTTTCGAGAATCCAGAACCGTTTGTAGCCAACAAAAAGACGGACGTAAACATTCAATTGCAAGATGTATTTCATACCTTCAAAAAAGGACATAAATTGCAGGTTCAGGTGCAGAGTACTTGGTTTCCTTTAATTGATTTGAATCCGCAAACCTATGTAGACAATATCTTTAAAGCATCGGAAGAGGATTTTAAAACCCAAACACATACTGTTTTCACGGATTCGAGTATTGAATTTTCTGTGTTGAAAAATTAAAAAAATGACTTCTACAGAAATTGCACTGTTACTAAATAGTGATCTTGAAAAAGTCATCAGAATTGGCGAAATTATTGGAAAGAAAATTTCTGAAAGGGATGAATTCACAGGTCTAAATGACTACGAGAAAACGTTTATTTATATTGATATTTTTGAGAATCATACCACAAATGGCGGTTTCGAAGAATTCTTCTGGAATTCTTCGGGGCAGTTTTCTCATGAAATATTAGCCGCCTATGAAGCAATAGGCGCCAATAAAACAGCCATCTTAATTTACAATGCTTTTAAAGAATTCGGCGAAATCCCAATCCCCAAAGACCATGCCTTCAGAAAAAAGATTCTTATCGATTTAAACTCTGTTTCATGGGATACTTTAGACCATGAATTTTACAAAAGCAAGGAAGATATTGTGTCGTTAATTTTAAATTTTGTGACTAAAAACATCAATTATTTTGATTGATTTAGTTGCTCAATAATGTATGCATCTTTTTTGGTTTGTTAAAAAATAAAAAAAGTTCAACTGGATTGTCGGACTTTTAAATTGTTAGATTTTATATGGATCCCATCAAAAAAAATAAATAGACCGAACCTCTCGTAATGAACTCGATAACTTATTAATATATCTAATCCCTTTTTTTATTTTAATTGCTTGCTAAATGCTATAAAAATTCATATTTATTTGATATAAATATGTGAATTATTTTCTTTCTTGTACTTTAGAGCAGAAATGTGATAACATCAAATAATCATGAAAAAAAAAATCAAAAAAATAGTGTTTCTTTCAATACTCCTTTCTCTCGCATGGGAACTTACAAATATATTTATTAGTACTGGTTTTTTTAGAACGATTGAAAATACTTTTGATGGCAGCATCTTACACGAAATAAAATTATCTGGTGCAGAAGACATTACCATTAGTCAAACCGGTCATTTTGCAATTGTCTCTGCGACAGCAAGAAAAAAAAATCTAACAGTACAACAAGAAAATGGCGGACTTTATTTTTTAGACCTAACCAACAAAAACTACCAACCAATATTACTTACAGAAAACTTTGAAAAGCCTTTTGCACCTCACGGAATTTCTATCTACAAGAAAGATAGTAGTTATACGGTTGCAGCCATCAACCATACCAAGGAAGGTGAGTTTATTGAAATTTTTGAATTGATTGGTCAAGAATTAACACATCAAAAAACATTGAAAAACGAACGAATCTTTAGTCCGAATGACCTTGTTCTTTTAGATGAAAATCGTTTTTACTTCACCAATGACCATAAATATAAAGAAGGGATTCTTCACTTAGCTGAAGACTATTTAGGATTGGCAGTTTCAAATGTGGTGTATTTTGATGGGAAGAATTATAGCGAAGTTGCTGATGGAATTGCGTATGCAAACGGAATTAATTATGATGTAAAAAGAAAATTGCTATTTGTGGCATCTCCTAGAGATTTTTTAGTGAAAGTATATCAAAAAAATGAAGACCATACGTTAACTTTCATTGAAAACATCGACTGTAAAACTGGTGTTGATAATATAGAATTTGACACGGAGAACACCCTTTGGATTGGCGCACATCCAAGTCTGTTAGATTTTAGTGCCTACGCAAAAGGAGATAGAGCTATTGCTCCCTCGGAAATCATAAAAATCAATTATATTGAAAAAGGAGAGTACAGTATCGAGCAAATGTACATGGAAGATGGGACTACAATGGCTGCAGCTACGGTAGCAGCTCCTTATGGAAATCTTATTTTGGCGGGAAATGTAATGGATGCGCAATTTTTAATTCTTAAAAGCAATAAATTACTGAGTAAAAAACTACCATTTTTAGAAAAGAAAATGAAACCCCATCATGAAAATAATATCTTGTATCTTTTAGATGGAAAAGAAATCGCTCCCGAAGATTTAAATGAGATTCCCCCTGCAGAGATAAAATCTGTTGCTGTCTTTAAAGGAGCAAAAGAGGTTTCAAAATATACTGACAAAAAGTACGATGGGGTCATTCTCATCGAAATAAAAAAAGAAAACTAATGCGAAAAATTATCTCCTTAATTACCCTGATTTTACTAGTATCAGCATGTAATTCTCAAAGAAAAAAAACCTTGATTGGTGATACAGAATACCAACAAAAACTAAATGAAAGTTATAAAGACGGCTCTAAGTCACCTTTGAAAAAGAACGATTTAAAAAACTTTAAAGGCCTCGAGTTTTACCCTGTAGATACTGCTTTTATTGTAACGGCTACCTTGACAAAAACAAAGCATGCTGCAACCTTTGAGATGGCGACAACGACAGACAGAAAACCTTTGTACAAAGAATACGGTATTTTAACTTTTACCTTAAAAGGAATCGACTGTTCGTTAACATTTACCAAAGTCAAGATGATCTCAGGGATGAAAAATACAAAGACTTGCTCTTTTTACCATTTACAGATTATTCATCTGGAAACGGTTCTTATGCGGGAGGGCGCTACATGGACTTAATGACTACAGACGAAAAACCTGATGGAACGATTGTCTTAAATTTCAACAACACGTACAATCCTTATTGTGCTTATAACGAAAAGTATTCTTGCCCATTAACACCGAGACAAAATCATTTACCCCTGGTCGTAAAAGCTGGAATTAAAGTTTTTAAGAAATAACAATCTTAAGATCAGATTCCTTTTACGAAACAGTTAACGGTTATGAATCGATAGAAATTTCACTCAATAAGTCGAATTCTATTGCTTTTTTTAAAGTATCCAAATGTGGTTTCCTAACTTTTAACTTTGTTGCGGCGTGTGCTTTCTTATTTAATTTAGAAGACATTTCTGCAACTTTTACAGCGGTCTCCATCAATTGTGATTCTGGGACAATACGATCTAAAAAACCTGCAGCTATAGCCTGTTTCGAATTAAATATTTCCGCATTGTTCACGCTTCTATTTAAATACACTTCTGATAACCGAGATTTTGCAATTGCAATTCCAGCATGGTGCATGGTCATGCCAATCATGACTTCATTTAAGCCAATTTTAAAATCGCCTTCTACTCCAATTCTATAATCGGACGACAATAATAAAAAAGCGCCTTTTGCAATCGCATGCCCAGAACATGCAATGATAATAGGTTGAGGAAAAGACAGCATTCTTAATGATAATTCCGATCCTTTGGTAACCAATTCTTTTGCCGATTCTGGAGATTTCGTCATTACTTTCAAATCAAATCCTGCCGAAAAAATACCGTTTTGACCTGTTAAGATGACTACTTTATTTTCTTCTTCAGCAGTATCTAAGCCCCTATTTAAACCTTCAATAACTTTATGATTAATAGCGTTTGCTTTTCCATTTATAATGGTAATAACAGCATACTTTTCTTCTGATTGGTAAGTAACAAATTCGTTCATTTATTTTTTTTT
>JGI20154J14316_10002938_pt1 | contig 13966 bp, 16 predicted proteins | sample COG_04_FD_14316 | JGI IMG/M metagenome (IMG submission 14316) | reverse complement strand
CTCCGTTTTTCAGTTCTAAAATTTTAGCACCTGGATATTTTTCTGGACCATTTTGAACTAATTTTGTCAAGAAATCACGATTGCGATCGTTAACTGTAATTGGTTTAGTGATATTAAGCGCGATTTTCATAGGAACGCCTAATTGACGAATGGATAAATTTGGATCACCAGTAATAACGGAACGCGCACTGAAATCTACACGCTTTCCCATCAGATTACCACGAATTCTACCACCTTTACTATTTAATCGACCGGAAATACATTGAAGAGGACGCCCCGAACGCTGACGTAGACTATCGGCACCTTTTACTTTGTTATTCACAATCATCGCAATAAAGTATTGTAATTGAGTTGCCAATCCTTCAATCGCATTAGAAGAAGCATTACTCGCAATCTTATCAGCAAGATCGCGATTATATTTGATAATATTGCTGTAAATATGGGTAAGATCGTCTTCACTTCGTTGTTGAGCGTCTACTTTTACAGATGGACGCATAGACGGTGGAGGAACTGGTAATACTTGACATACCATCCATTCGGGTCTAGACCAAAGAGGACTGAATCCCATGAACGCAACATCTTCGTCTGAAATACGACGAAACATTTTTACAATAAGTTCGGGAGTGAATCGCAATATTACTTTTTTATCTTCGCTTTCGGCACCTTCTACATTTTCCCATGTCGCCATTATGGTTGCCATACCTTCTAGTTTAATACTGCTAGGTTGTTTACATCCACATCCATTATCATTAAGATCACCACAACGTCTCACTTTTGGTGAATTGCTGAACTTACTAAATACATAAGCCCATTTTTTTTCAGAACGCATATCATTTACATGTTTATGATTATTTTTATTAATTAGTAATTTACTGCATTTGTAACAGATACACTTGCATATTTTCATTATTTCTTTTATATGCTGTATAAAGAACACTGGACGAGCCAGTTCAATATGACCGAAGTAACCAGGAGTGTCTATGTATGTTAATCCATCAGTAGGGCATATTATTCCTGGTTCAAGAGCGCCCATACGAGAATCAAATAGACCATTTGGCACTGGTTTATTATGTATATATGTATCGCGTGTTGTCACTTCTACGACGGAATTCTTTCGAATTTCTTCCGGTGATAACATACTAAACTGTACGCCGATGATACGTGATGGTTGTTTTGGTTGATTCATGTTTGCGAACAAATTACCCTATAATTATACTGTTTATATTTTTATATTGATATTTTCAATTTTATTATCTTATGTCTACTCAATATTGTTATATCAGATACCATGCATATAAAATTGAAAGACATAATCCTCGTGAATTACTTGCAACTATTTAAATTATACATTAATTTACATCCAATATGCCCGTTAAAACTGATAAGAAATCTAACTCAACAAAGGTTAATCGCAAGATGAAACGTACAGCATTATCTTCGGATTCTGACAGTGAAGAATGGGAAAGCGATTCTTCATCTTCATACGAGCCACCTAAACGTTCAAAAAAAAATAGACGTACTCGAGATGACGACAGTGAAGATATCGAAGATACCGAGAGCGAAGAGGAAGAAGAGGAAGAGGAAGAGGATGAAGAGGAAGAGGAAGAGGAAGATGATGAAGCAATCACTCATTCTGAAATTCAAAAGATCGTATCCAAAATGTTCCCATCCAAATATATAAAAAAACGCGCAAAAGATGTTGAAAAATATGAAAAGAAATATAAAGCATATAAGAAAGCATCTAAAAAAGCATCCAATAAAAAAAGAAAATATGAATCATCTCACGACGAGGAAGAGGAAGACGAGGAGGAAGATGAAGAGGAAGAGAAGAGGAAGATGAAGAGGAAGAAGATGAAGACCGAGGATTTTACAATATTCTTCTAGTTGACGGACAAGGTGGAGAAGAAGATGATGATGATGAATATAATGATGATGATGACGACGTAGAATGCGACAGTGAAGATGAAAAGACATTTATGAAAGAAAATTATCAAGAAGTGAAATTGCCCGATGACAATTCTAATAGTAACTCATACAAAAAGTCCAAGAAGACTAAAAAGAACAATAAAAAGAAGACCGATGAAGATGATATTGAAATTGCTGACGTGAAAAATGAGTATATTGAATTGGTCGACACAAAGACACAGTTATTGGAACAACTTAAGACAAAACCAAAAAGTAAAGTTCTCTTGAAGGCTGTCAAAAATTGTGATGAATCTATTAAAGAATTGGTTCAACAAACACGTTCTAAAAACGCAAAAACATACCATAAACTTATTCACTCTAATAAGAAGCAAACTAATGAAATCGATTATTTCAAAAAGAAACTTTCGAATAAAGAACAGTTAACAGTTATGAAGCACTTGAAGGAAATTAATTCTCACACAAATATTGAAAAGCCATATAGACTCGCTCTTCTAGATACGAATATGCCTGCACGATTCAAAGCAATCGCAATGCAGAAGTTAAGCATTTTGAAATCAATGGATGTAGGAGATAATGAATATTTCAAGATTAAAAATTGGGTAGATATGTTTATGCGTATCCCGTTTGGAATTTATCGAAACTTATCTATTTCAATGGCCGATGGTATTGACGCATGCCATGAATACATGGATAACTCAATGAAAACTCTAGATGACTGTGTGTATGGATTGAATGATGCTAAACTTCAAATTATGCAAATGGTAGGTCAGTGGATTTCGAACCCTTCTGCTATGGGAACCGCAATCGCAATTAAAGGACCAATGGGTACTGGTAAAACCACACTTGTAAAGGAAGGTATTAGTAAGATCCTAGGTCGAGATTTTGCGTTTATCGCTCTCGGGGGAACTGGAGATAGCAGTTTCCTAGAAGGACATTCATATACATATGAAGGTAGTACTTGGGGAAAGATCGTCCAAATTTTAGTTGACAGTAAATGTATGAATCCAGTTATTTACTTTGATGAATTAGATAAGATCAGTGATACGCCACGCGGTGAGGAAATCGCAGGTATTCTTACTCACTTAACAGATACATCTCAAAATAGCCAATTTCATGATAAATACTTTTCAGAAGTTGATTTTGACTTAAGTAAATGTCTATTTATATTCAGTTATAATGATGAAAGTAAGGTTAATCCCATTCTTCGAGATAGAATGTACCGTATTCAAACCAAAGGATATGATGCAAAGGAAAAGGTTATTATTTCAAGAAAGTACCTTCTCCCAAAGATTCGCGAACAAGTAAATTTTGAGGAAGGTGATGTTATTATTCCTGACGAAACTATCAAATATTTGGTATCTAATACTAGTATGACAAAGGAGGAATCCGGCGTTAGAAATCTAAAGCGTTGTCTTGAAATTATTCACACTAAACTCAACTTGTTTAGATTAATGAAAAAGGATACTCCTCTATTTGATAACGATATTAAACTAGATGTATCATTTCCATTCACTGTAACTACAAAGGAAGCAGATATCCTAATTACGAATGAAGGTACACAAAATCAGAGTTTCCTAGCAATGTATGTCTAATAAAATNTTGAAAAACACATAAAAATATAACATCCTTGAATATAGTTGACAAACCCATAAAAAGCTTCGGCTTTTTTCATTTGTTCTTGTTGACAAAATACATAAAACTATCGATATAGTGTATAATAGTATGGGAAATAACGAAACGCGTACAGACATAGCAGTTATGGCTGAATCAAAATTATTACTTGAATGTTTGAATGAAAATGAACGAACCGAAGAGTATACCGAAATAATAAATCGAATCACTAAATATTTAAAAGATAACTGTTTTCATTGTGTTGTATCTGACTATATTGACATAGATGTAGAACGGTCTCAAGAAATACGTTATTGTAAACATTGCAAAATAACATTTTCATGATAAAAAAAGTACCGTTATCCACCCTCTGTCGCTGGTACAATTTTTATTTTGTTTATCTTATTTTTATCTTTATGTTTCGTCTTCTAGATAATCTGTTCGACAAATCGGACATACGTCACATCGGGGTTGACACGAATTACATATACTATGGGTACAATTTGGAATAATTAATGTATCCATACTCAATTGTTCGTAACATACCGGACAATCTTCTAATATATCTTCTTTAGAATACGCTTCGCGCAATTTATTCTTGAAATTTTTTTCATGACGAAGGTGCAGTTCTTCTTCTTTTATCATTCGTTTTCTTAAATTACGAACTTGTCTTTTTGTAGTATGTAAGTCCTCATTTAGATCATCAATATTATCTGATAATTCCATATTCTCGTCCTCTAATTTATTAAATCGACGCAGTAAGTTCAAATACTTTTTTTCAAATTCTCTATCATCTTCTTGGACTTCATATGGAATATGCGATTTATAATATATAACTACCAATTTTCCGGTTATGCCATTGTTATCATTAATATGACACCTATCAATATCAACATAACTTAATCGAGTTGTATACGGGCGCGCGGTTCCATATGATATATAGGTTTTAGTAAATTCATATGGGCCAAACTTCTCGTTTATTTGGTCTCGTACAGTTTCCTCGTTTGGTATGTATTGATGTTCGATTGGTTTCAGATTTTCAATATTATTCTCATTCAATCCATTTCTATCGATATATCCAATAATCTTTATCTGCGAATGTATCGTAAATGAATATATATGAGTGTTTTCAGTTTTATTTTTGGTTAAGTTTTCGAGATTGTATTTGTCAACACCAATAGTGTCTTTTATAAATGAATCAAACACTAGTTTAAATTTATCGTCTCTTGTCTTTGCCATTTTGTATTGACCTGTTATTTTATTTTACTTTATCATATGTTGTATAAAGTAAATCAATTTTATTAGTGCTCCTTATTTATTACCACCTCTATTATGTAACGCAGTTAATTGTTTTTCATCTAAACATAGATCGCCCTTCGAATTGAAATAACCAGCCCCGTTGCAACCTGGTTTGCCTGGAGTAAACCCATATGAATCAATTGTACTAAATTGTTGGTTGGGACTACATTGTAATTCTTTAAATCCGTGTACTTTTTTACATTCAGATTCTCCGACTGATTTACCTAGGGAATTCGCAAAATTATTGGACGATTGTAATGACTCAAATCCTTCTGATATCGAACTATAATTACTAGACCCAGCATATGGAACGACATTAATTGACGTACATAAACACCCAATTATGATTAAATATATTGCGACCGCAAGTAAAATGTTATACCAATTCATAACCTATACATATACATCAGATAATTCCAATACTCTAAAGTTATATTGTTAAAAATATACATAAAACGACGTATCTATATATATTATTTATAATGGCGAATTTAACAAATGATGAACGACTCAATCTAAAAAAAATGATTAACGAATCTGAATGTGACGATAATACTGATAATATTCGACGGTTGAAACATAGTGTATTAATGCGAGACGATATTCGTAAAATAGATACGTTAACTAATACTCATTCTGAAATGAAAAATACTAATATTTCGGCGTTTACTGAATTATGTCAAACCGAATGTTCGTTCTTGTATACGAACTACACTGACATTTTTCATAAATTAATTAAGGATGAACTTGATCTTACAATTATGACAAAATTATTGACTATATTGAAAATGATTGAAGACGAAAAAGTCGACCAACATGAAGGGTCCGTAATGGTTGGTAAAATTTTAAAAGAGATGTATGTTGATAGCGCAACACGTGAACTCAATCATTTAAACGAACAACGGGACGGCGAACGTGTAACCCCATCAACTGGAGAAAAAATATCTTGGAATGAATTCAAAAAAATGAAAACATAAAACTGTAAAGATAAATGATATAGACAATATTTACTATATCATTCTAATAATGAGTGCATTTGATAATGGATTACATGAAATGATTCAAGAAAAGACCCAGTACAAAAAAACGAATTATGAATGTAATGATATACCAAATTATGCGGTACTATACCTTACTACTACTAATGATGAACTTTACAGTAAATATATGGAATTATCTTATTTACACAACCACGCATTAATATCGTCTACACATCCTGATTCAGGAATAGATTTATATGTACCATACGATGTTACATTTAACAAACATTTTGAAACGAAATATATCGACATGAATGTTACTACCAAAATGGTATACCATGATGTAATGAATAAAACTGCTATCGATTGCGGGTTTTACATTCATCCGCGCTCTAGTATCTCTAAAACTGAACTTATGCTGGCGAATCATACCGGAATTATAGATGCCGGTTATAGAGGGAACTTAATTGGTGCGTTTAGATGGTTACCATCTAGTGAAAATATTAGTTATACTACAATGAAATTCAATCGATTACTACAAGTATGTCATCCTACATTATGTCCCGTATACTTGAGTGTAGTCAAAGAATTAGATTCCGATACTATACGAGGGTCGAATGGATTTGGTTCGTCGGGTAGGTAAAAATGTATCCTGATAAAATATATGCGTTTTATTTTATCAAGAATTATTGTATATGAATGATAATGAATTTGACTATGCTAAAATAATAAAAGGAGACTATTATAAACGAAAACGAAGGCGGTCCAATGGTAGAGTAATCGCGTTTGATTTGGATGAAACCCTGGGATCCTTCACAGATTTAGAAATATTATGGTCGGCACTTCAACATTTTACGCAAGAATATACTCCTATTAATTTTAATCAATTATTAGATTTATACCCAGAGTTTTTACGGTACGGAATTATCCACATTCTCGAATTTCTATTACAGAAGAAAAAAATGGGTCATTGTAAACAGATCTATATATATACAAATAATCAATGCAATCCTCCTTGGGTAGATTTCATATCTGAATATTTTACATACAAACTAAATGAGAAAACAAATATTTTCGACAAGATTATACGCGCTTTTAAAATAGGTAAGGAACGCATTGATCTTGATCGAACAACTCATTCGAAAACGTATTCCGATTTTATACGGTGTACCCTTTTACCCGAAACCACTGAAATATGTTTTATAGATAATGTTGAATATAAGAGTATGGAAAAGGATCGCGTTTATTATATTCAACCGTATTCATATTATCATCATTTATCTACACATGAAATTATACAACGGTTTATTACGTCTCCTATAATATATAACGTTAAGGGAGGTCATAATACGCAACTTATTCATCAATCAATTGCTGATTATTTTATATACCGAAATCACATTACTAACGGTAATTCTATATTAAGCGATTTAAAACGAGACATTTTAGTGTCACAAAAAATTATGTATCATTTAAAAGAATTTTTTTATCTAACAAGTAAACGTAAGCGTACACAAAAAAAATACAACAAAATAGGACACTGTACTCGTAAAAAATTAAGATAAATGGTCGTAGGCTAACAATATTAATTGTTCGTCTGTATTCATTTTTTGAAACGTCTTACAATCGTCAAATTTATATTGAATGAAACGTTTCATAGAATTCATACACTGTACGTGTATACCGTTCGGTAAAAATTTTATGTCAGTTACTATACCACCATTTGTTATTTTAGAAGTACCGTCGCGTATCCATCTTACCATTTTTCCTTTATGTAGTTCGTAAATTTCATCTACATACCGATATCCTATTAATTTCTTACATAATGATTCAATGTCATCCTTATGTATACCACAGTCAGAAACATTCTCATATACTTCCTTCGATATATCGGCCATTGTTTTATTATCCAAATAATCGTTTTTTGTATTTTCTAATGTACTCAATAAATTGTCTATATTAATTGTTGATAATAGAGATGAATCATTCATCGCATCTTCAAATATTTGATTTATATTCGAGGTATTCGTTTTTTCCATTCTATATCCTATTGATATACAAAAATAGGACGACTTTAAGTCATTGTCGAGTATACACATTGAAGATTTTTATCTTCAGTTATATATATAATGCCAAAAAATAAAACGAAACGACTATACATGAAACCTTATCAAATCGTAAAAAACAAACAATGTAATCGCGTTCAATGCGGCGATTGTGTTAAGGGATGTGAATCCTCATATTGCGCTACAACTAAACAAATATCAAAGAATTGGTGTAGTCGTAAAGCAATGTTCTCTAACAGAACACGTAGATTGAATAAAAATAAGGATAACAGTGTGTATTCAAAAACATTACATAAAAAAATGCCATATATTTGGCGTTTCCTTGACAATAAAACTCGTAAAAAAATGATTCGTTTAGCAAAACAACCTCTATGCAAAATCAATGTGAAATAAGCCGGTAATACACCTATCATATGTTCCCTAATACGTTTTCAATAGGGACAATAAACATATATGCGACTTTGACAATACCTAGATTCACCAGTAAAAACAACGCACTACTAAATATAATATTTGCGTCATATTGTCGTAATGTATGTGTACGATATGGATGAAAACGATAAATTAAAAATACACATACAAATACTTGCATTATTGTTCTAAAGACGTCCAAATATTCAGGATTTATGTAAATCACGCCGAAAAACAGAGTAAAATAACAAAAATATAATATTATAGGTAGAATCCTGTAATATTTACCGCCTAATTCCATAACGTTATCTATATAATTGTCGGACAACATGATTTTTAGTATATAATTCATAAATATAATAAAAATAACGACGCATACTTAATAGATGAATGAAATAATTGGAAAACGTTATATTATTGGTAAAAAATTGGGGAATGGCAACTTTTGTTCTGTATATAAAGGGCATCATCGTAAAACAAACGCAGAAGTAGCCATCAAATTTGAATCCGATACATCAATTATAAAATTACTGCAACATGAAACAACTGTACTTAAATATTTATATGAACGTGATGTGCGTAATATTCCGGCTATTTCATGGTACGGGAAATCGAGTGAGTATACCTGTTTGGTAATGAGTATTTACGATTGTTCTTTATATGATTATATTCTTTCAAAAAAGGAAATTACCGTTTCAAAGATACAGTCAATTGTATATCAGTTAATCGATATTTTCAGAGTTATACATGATAATGGAGTAATACATCGAGATGTAAAACCCCAGAATATAATGGTGAAAAACGGCGAATTATTCCTTATTGATTTTGGATTCTCTACATTCTATATTGACGAAGACGGAGAACATTGTCAAAACTCATGTTCCGAATGCATTATAGGCAGTCCGAAATATGTTAGTTATTATATACATTCGGGATCTATTGCTTCTCGACGAGATGATTTAATTTCACTCGGATATCTCTATCTTTTTTTACACAATAAAACACTTCCTTGGGAAAATATTACGACAGATTCGACGTTGGTGGATGAATATGATGAAACCAGTATATTTCATTATAAAAATCTTATTCGACAAAAACAAAAAGAGATTGATATTATATTACCATTATGCAAAGATACCGATTCTATATTATGTAATTATGTAAAATACGTTTATAGTTTGGAATACGACCAAATACCAAACTATAATGCTATACTTAATATGTTTCAAACTTAGTACGTTGCATAGTTTGAGTTATCTATCATACCAAATGGTTCAACTGCATCCGTATCAGCGTTACTTTCATCAGCATTTAATAATGAATCCGGTANCTTCCTCGCTAGAGTTTCTTCATTAATACTCTTATCATCATTATTTAATGGCACATCTTCATCTGTTTCCATATCAGTTTCGGCACCAGTTTCCATATCTATTTCCATATCAGTTTCGGCACCAGTTTCCATATCAGTTTCGGCACCAGTTTCCATCTTTGGTTTAATACCTTCATACATACTTTCTAATAAACGACCATTATTGGAGCGCATATAACAACCTAACCCAAGTGATATGAAGATAACTGATAATAAAAATACTATTGAAATCGATTTACGCATTATTACTAAATTATAATAATATATATTATTGTTGACAAAATATACAACAGTAAATGATATAAAAACACTACGAGTATATTACATATTACAATGAGCGAGCCAGTTGAAAGTGAAACAATTCAATCTAAAATTATTGGTAAGGTGAAATGGTTTAATAACAAGGCTGGATATGGGTTTATTACCGTATGTGACGATGGAGACTATAAGAACAATGATATTTTTACCCACTATAGTGCTATGCACGTTACACACTCACAATATAAGTATCTCGTACAGGGAGAATATGTTGAATTCGATCTTGTTAAATCTACTGGCGGGGATTATGAATATAAGGCAATGTCAGTAACCGGCATTCGCGGGGGGGATTTAATGTGCGAGACACGCGCAACAAGTAGACCAATGCCATCGGATGATGGATTTACACCAGTAAAGTCCAAAAATAATAGATCTGCGCGCACAGATGAAACCATGTAAATCACATATTTTTCAAAATAATATTATTCTTATTTTGAAACTAGTATTCCATTGACTGTTTATCTATTACGGCTTCCTTTATTAGATTACTTATTATTTTATTTTCAAATTTATTTCCTTCTTCTCTACCATATCCACCTAATGATACCTTCGCATATTCAAAGAATTTGTCACATTCGGGTGTATCTAGTATTTCATAATTTGGATTCTCTTCTTGCCATGGATATAATTGTTGCTTGTTTTTATCTGCTATAATCCGAACGGCTTTTCGTAAATGGGTTTTATTATCGTCTTCTTTAGACCACTTATTTGAATCTTTTACATACACAATTTCTCTTTTCAAATCCGTACAATGGATTGGACGAACATGTGGTTCCATCCCACGAATACGCTCAACCATTATATTTGAAATTCCTTTTACGTATCCAATTTCGCCAGTACGAGTAAAATCCTCGGTATTTAATTCTATAGATTGGATAAAATCATTCAAGTTGATCGCATCCTTACATGTTTCATTTAAAAACACGTTCAGATTAAAACGATTGTTTGTAGTGTTGTTATTAATTACTGTTTTACCATCTTTCACTACGTCTAATAGTTGTTTTTGTAAATCGCTGTTCTTTTCTTGCGTATAATATAATTGTTTATTCTGGTCGATCATCAATTCCTTAAATTCTTGGTTCTGTTTCAATAATTCTAATACCAAATGTGTATCTACAACTCGTGATTTATTAGTGGGGTCACATGATTGTTCTAATAGATTATTATCTAAAACGGTTTTACATCTTTTTTTATGATTCCATAATGAACTCGCATGTTTGAACGCTTTGCCACATTCACATTCATATTTCTTATTAATAATTGGTATTTGATTGTTATGTTTTTGTGTTTTTAGATGTCTTACGTAATCTCCTTTCTTTTCACAACGGAAATCACATTTGTCGCAATAAAAGGTTGATGTATTTTCGTTCGTATTTCTTCGTATTTTACATCGTGCAGTAGATTCTGATATAATATTTGGGTGTATTATGGGTTCATTATCATCATATACTATATTGGTTATGATATGTGATGTAATTTCGTTCGTCATCTTCGTATATAACATACGAAGATTTTTACATCTAAATACTTTTCATGACAGAATCACTAAAAAAAGTATGCATTCATTTTATTTGTATATTCTTTAAAAATACTGCATTGTGCTAACATGTGTATTTTTTAATATATGTATTTCATAAACTATTTTCCTGAAATGAAAAATGGACATTTTAAAATGTCCAAAATGACATAGCAGACCCATTTATTTTATTGATTTTTTGAAGTATTATTTAATATTTTCATTTTCATACATAAAATCTCATATAATTGTATACAATATATGCATAATAAAACTAGAAAAAATAACAAGACCACGTACAAGGATTACCCCGACTTTACACCAAATTTGACTCCCGAAGACATGTTTAGGATGGGAAGTTTCGGAGGAACGTATTGGAGACCGATACATTCGAGCATTACTGGTAAGGATTATAAAAATCAACATAAATTGTACCCTAAAAAATGGTGGAAAGATATACCGGATACTGAACTAGTGAGCAAGACATATGATATACACGTAAACAAGTATAATGTTAGAGTTGGCACATCATTAGATTTTTGGGAAAATAAAGGGTGGATAACTAAACATCATCCATACGGCTGGGTAGAATGGTATTGTGATTTCCATCAAGGAAATAGAGGACCCGACGATGAACGCCAAATCCAACGATGGAAGAGTTTAGCCGGCCCTCGTGGTAGATTTATGCGGTTCTTGGTTACCCTTATTGTTAAAAAAAAAGCAAAATGGAATGATGAAACCATTAGTCCAAAGATACGCCAAGTATTACAACATTGGGGGTATAGACTCACATATGCTGATTATAAGAATGAAATTCAGCGTCGAAACTTGAAATCTCAAAAGACTTAAAAAAAAGAGCGTCTTCTTGATTGTTTCCCGTTGTCGAGACGGAGTGATTAACGTAGTAATTAATACCACACTGTTATCAAAACATTAGTACAAATTCTAAACTAATTATGAAGCATTGATATTATTTTAATAATAAACCCATTTTGATTGTTATCATATAAATAGTTTATAGGTGATCAGTCTATTTGCTATTGGTATAATTGGCAACTAAACAAGTTATTATTAAATTAATACTACGTAGAGGGAACGGGACAATAAATTATCCGGATGATATAATCATCTTTTATACACGGTCGAATGTGCTTTTCACGCTATCTACGGCTAATCTTACTTTAACATGGAAGGCATATTATGCTCCTAGGCTCACCTCCATGTTCTTAACATCCACGTTTGTCGTTTATATCCACTGTTGTCGTGCTAGATTAGAAGCACTATATTTGTTTTTATTTTTATTTATTTTTTTCAGAGCGTCCTCTGGTTGCTTTCCGTTGTCGAGACGGGTTGACGGTATACCAGTATGGGGAGAACATACTATATATACCTATAATGTCAATCTTGTGCAAGGTCTAAACAAGATGTCCGCATTATTGAACTTTTTAATAATATTTGTTTTATCAAATCATCTCCTATATGGTGGCCAGCCATTATAGGTTTCTTTGACAAAACGAATATTATTAATCTATTCAATTACACAAAGGGAACGGGGTAATATATATCACCCAAATAATTAACATCACCCCCCGAGCCTACGGTTTACCGATTCTCGGGAACTAGCAATTCAAATAATACTTACGCAAATGAACGCACTGGAACCTTACGTAAGCGATTATGTTTGAGAGTACCTATTATAGTGAATGAGGTTTATTATCTTTTATACACAGTCGCCTGTGCTTTTCACGCTTTATGTGTCTAACTTTACGTTGGGCCAAGTTAGAAGCCCATAATATGGTGTCTATTTAATCAGAATTTAAATACATATCATATACTATGCATGAAAATATTGTAATCACAAGTACAATGGCTAGAATATCAATCATTTTATTTTCATTTGTTTACTTGTATAGTATGTGAAAATGTTTTTCAATTTTTCGTACGTACGTGCGCTAATACAAATATATTATACAATACGAGAACGCATTTGTTTGTATCGTATAATACTAATAATAGTATATGAAAATAGTTTTCAATTTTTCGTACGTACGTGCGTAAAAATTGAAAAACTTTATGGTATGATAACAAATGCATAATAACACAATTAATATGTCAAAGAGAACACAATATATGTCAAAGAGAACTCGTCTTACGAAAAAAGATAAGCAAAACTGTCTGTTTTGTGATAGTTCTCGTCATCGTACCGCACAATGTACGAGCACAATGAAAGGAAACATGTCAAAAATCTACAATATTTGGTCGGTTGAATCCCCCGATTTCAATTCATATACATTAAAGGAACTGAAATATATCTCGTTTTATAACCAATATGAAAAAAGTCTTGAGAGTAGTGACGGTATGGGCGATCAAAATTTAAATACGAAATATGGTTGGAACCCAATTTCATTAACCTTATCTAAAACCCGAATGGTAAAGGCATTAAATGAAAGATGGAAGATTCGTCGTCCAT
>JGI20154J14316_10002934_pt1 | contig 13975 bp, 12 predicted proteins | sample COG_04_FD_14316 | JGI IMG/M metagenome (IMG submission 14316) | reverse complement strand
ACGAAAATTTAAATGTTTCTAAAGCTTGTTGGGTGGACATTAAACATTCAGACTCTGAACAATTAAAAGAATTTAAAAGAGTAAAATCACGCTTTCTAGCAATAGATAAAAGAGGACAATTGGTTTTCTTTGCAGATTCTGCTTTCACCCTACAGATGACACAATCTAAATATCCAAAAGTAAAATTACATTTTGTAAGTGAATTTTAAATAAAGAAAGTTAATCACAATAATCTAAGAGCCACAAACAAATTCACAAAACAAATACCTTAAAATAATACATTTTCAAAATAAGAGCCTCATTATTTAACAATAGATATCTTATAATCTTTTTAAATATAAATGGCTAAACACTGAATATACCATCAGTATAGTTTGCTTATTATCAATAAATGATTGTTTTAAGCTTCCCCGGTTGGACCGAAATTTAATGGAATTGGTGCTTGCTCAAAATCTTTTATTTTGCCGTGAGCGTTTTCAAAACGTTCCACATTATCAACTAAAGCTTTTAAAAACCGTTTCGCATGTTGCGGTGTTAACACAATTCGAGACTTTACTTTACTTTTTGGTACNCCAGGCATAATTGTAATAAAATCTACTACAAATTCTGANTGAGAATGATTGATTATAGCTAAGTTACTATAAATACCTTGTGCTACTTTTTCATCCAATTCAATATTGATTTGACCTTTCTTATTTTTATTTGAATCTGACATCTTTATATTATTTTGTTTCAACAAAGGTAGAAATCTGTTATTAGTTTAAAAACAAAATCCCGATAGAAATCGGGATTTTGAAAATATTAATAACATTGCAGTTGTAAAAACTGATTTTTATATTAATTATAATTCACTTCTTGCTTCTCACGAGTCATTTCTTCCAACTCAGATTTAGAACCAACGATAATAGTTTCATATTTACGCATTCCTGTCCCTGCTGGTATTCTATGACCTACGATAACATTTTCTTTCAATCCTTCAAGCGTATCCACTTTACCATTTACTGCTGCTTCGTTTAATACCTTTGTAGTTTCCTGGAAGGAAGCTGCAGAAATAAACGATTTAGTTTGTAATGAAGCACGTGTAATACCCTGTAAGATTGGTGTTGCCGTAGCAGGTACTGCGTCTCTAGTTACAACAAGTTGCTTATCAGTTCTCTTAAGAATTGAATTTTCATCACGTAAATCCCTAGACGAAATGATTTGTCCTTCTTTTAGTGTTTCAGAATCTCCTGCACTTTCAATTACCTTCATTCCAAATATTTTATCATTTTCTTCGATAAAATCAAATTTATGGGCTAATTGATTTTCTAAGAACAAAGTATCACCTGGATCAACAAGTCTAACTTTACGCATCATTTGACGCACTACAACCTCAAAGTGTTTATCATTAATTTTTACACCTTGTAATCGATATACTTCCTGAACTTCGTTTACTAAGTATTGCTGAACCGCTGATGGTCCTTTAATATTTAAAATATCTAATGGTGTAATTGACCCGTCAGATAACGGCATTCCTGCACGTACAAAATCATTTTCTTGTACTAAAATCTGATTTGATAATTTCACTAGATATTTTTTAATATCACCAAATTTAGTTTCCACTATAATCTCACGATTACCACGCTTAATTTTACCAAATGAAACAACGCCATCTACCTCACTTACTACAGCAGGGTTAGAAGGATTACGAGCTTCAAATAATTCCGTTACACGAGGAAGACCACCAGTAATATCACCTGCTTTAGATGATTTACGAGGAATCTTAACTAAGATATTACCAATTTTCACAGTTTCACCATCATCTACCATAAGGTGAGCTCCAACCGGAAGGTTATAAGAACGAATTATTTCATCATTCTTACCCATTATTAACAGGGTTGGAATTTTCTTTTTATCCCTAGATTCAGAAATTACTTTTTCTTGGAAACCAGTTTGTTCATCAATTTCTACTTGATAAGTAATACCTTGTTCTAAGTTTTCATATTGAATTTTACCAGAAAATTCAGAAATAATTACACCGTTAAATGGATCCCATTGACAAACAATATCTCCATTTTTAAGACTCGAACCATTTTTAACAAAAATGTATGAACCGTAAGGAATATTATTTGTACTGAGTGTAATTCCTGATTTCTTATCTTTTAATTTAACCTCTGAAGTTCTAGAAATTACTACATCAACAACATTACCTTCTTTATCTTTACTTTTTACAGTTTTAAGATCTTCTATTTCAGCAATTCCATCAAACTTCACAGTTAACTTATTCTCTTCTGAAATATTACCTGCAACACCACCAACGTGAAATGTACGCAGCGTTAACTGTGTACCTGGCTCTCCAATAGATTGTGCTGCTACTACTACACCAACAGCTTCACCCATTTGCACCATCTTATTAGTAGCTAAATTTCTACCATAACAAGTTGCACAAATTCCTTTTTTAGCTTCACAAGTTAATGCTGAACGCACCTCTATAGAATCTATAGGTGATACTTCTATTTTTTTAGCTATTTCGTTTGTAATGTGATCTCCAGAAGCTACAAATAATTCTTCTGTTAAAGGATCATAAACATCGTGTAATGAAGTACGACCTACGATTCTTTCTGCTAAAGTTTCAACAACTTCTTCATTTTTCTTTAATGCAGAAACATCAATACCTCTTAGTGTACCACAATCATGAATATTAACAATTACATCCTGGGACACATCTACAAGTCTACGAGTTAAGTATCCTGCATCAGCTGTTTTTAAAGCCGTATCAGCAAGACCCTTACGAGCACCGTGAGTAGAGATGAAATATTCAAGAATTGATAATCCTTCCTTAAAGTTAGAAAGAATTGGATTTTCGATAATTTCACCACCTCCTGAGGTAGATTTTTTAGGTTTTGCCATTAATCCACGCATACCAGTTAACTGACGAATTTGTTCTTTAGAACCCCTTGCACCAGAATCAAGCATCATAAATACTGAGTTAAATCCTTGCTTGTCTTCACGAATACGCTTCATAGACAATTCTGTCAATTCTGCATTGGTAGCTGTCCAAATATCAATTACTTGATTGTATCTTTCATTATTAGTAATAAGACCCATATTATAATTACCTATAATAGCATCTACTTGACTATTTGCTTTTTTAATCATTCCTGTTTTTTCCTCAGGAATAATAATATCACCTAAACTAAAAGACAATCCACCTTCAAAGGCAAATTTATACCCCAATGTTTTAATTTCATCAAGGAAATCTGCAGTTATAGGAACTGAAGTTACTCTAAGAATATCACCAATAATATCTCTAAGAGACTTTTTTGTCAATACTTCATTAATATAACCTGCAGCTTCTGGAACATTTTCATTAAAAATTACTCTACCAACAGTAGTTGTAATTACTTGATAAACCAATTCTCCTGTTTTGTTAAAATCTTTAGTTCTAATTTTAATTTCCGCATTTAATTCTACTCTTTTTTCATTGTATGCGATAATTACTTCTTCAGCGGAATAAAAAGTGATTCCCTCTCCAATAACTTTATAATCTTCTGTAGATTTTTTAAGTTTGGTCATATAATAAAGACCTAATACCATATCCTGAGACGGTACCACAACTGGTGAACCATTTGCTGGATTTAATATATTATGAGAACCTAGCATTAATAATTGTGCCTCCAAAATTGCTTCTGGTCCAAGTGGCAAGTGAACTGCCATCTGATCCCCATCAAAATCCGCATTAAATGCAGTACAGGCTAATGGATGTAATTGGATCGCTTTTCCTTCAATTAATTTTGGTTGAAATGCTTGTATACCTAAACGGTGAAGCGTAGGAGCCCGGTTTAATAATACAGGATGACCTTTTAAAACATTCTCTAAAATATCCCATACAACTGGTTCCTTCTTATCTATAATTTTTTTTGCAGATTTAACTGTTTTTACAATTCCCCTTTCAATTAGTTTTCTAATAATAAAAGGTTTGTAAAGTTCTGAAGCCATCCCCTTAGGTATACCACATTCAGATAATTTTAATTCTGGTCCAACAACAATCACCGAACGTGCTGAATAATCTACACGTTTACCTAATAAGTTTTGACGGAAACGACCTTGTTTACCTTTTAAAGAATCTGATAAAGATTTTAAAGGACGGTTTGAATCAGTTTTAACTGCTGAAGATTTACGTGTATTATCAAATAATGAATCTACTGACTCTTGAAGCATACGCTTCTCATTACGCAAAATTACTTCAGGAGCTTTAATCTCCATTAATCTTTTGAGACGATTATTTCTAATAATTACCCTTCGGTAAAGATCATTTAAATCAGAAGTTGCAAAACGACCTCCATCAAGAGGTACTAAAGGACGTAATTCTGGTGGAATAATTGGCACCACCTTCATAATCATCCATTCTGGCTTATTCACTCTATTTTTATTAGATTCACGAAGAGCTTCAACAACTTGCAATCGTTTTAACGCTTCCGTTTTACGTTGCTTAGAAGTTTCATTATTTGCTTTGTGACGCAATTCAAAAGATAAATCGTCTAGATTGATTCTTCTTAATAAATCAATCATACATTCAGCTCCCATTTTAGCGATGAATTTCTCTGGATCTTCATCATCTAAATATTGATTTTCTTGAGGAAGTGTTTCTAAAATAGTTAGGTATTCTTCTTCTGTTAAGAAATCCATTTTTTGAACTGGTTCTCCTTCCTCATTAATTGCATTACCCGGCTGAATAACAACATAACGCTCATAATAAATAATCATATTTAACTTCTTAGATGGCAATCCAAGAAGATATCCAATTTTGTTAGGTAAAGAACGGAAATACCAAATGTGAGCAACAGGAACCACTAAATTAATGTGTCCTACTCGATCACGACGTACTTTTTTTTCAGTTACTTCTACACCACAACGGTCACAAACGATTCCCTTATAACGTATTCTTTTATATTTTCCACAGGCACATTCGTAATCTTTAATAGGTCCGAATATACGCTCACAAAATAAACCATCACGTTCTGGTTTATGAGTACGGTAGTTAATTGTTTCAGGTTTTAATACTTCCCCGCGAGATTCAGCTAAAATCGCCTCTGGTGAGGAAAACCCAATCGAAATTTTGTTAAATTTCTTTGCTACTATTTCTTTATTTCTTGCCATAATGCTATGTACTATGCTTTGTAAAATTAAGATTGAAGTTTTTAGGCTTCAGTAAGTCTTAAATGACTTTATGATCGATCCCCGCTTTCACGGGGATTAAATTATTCCTCTAGTCTAATGTCTAGTCCAAGACCTTTTAATTCGTGCATTAACACATTAAAAGATTCTGGAAGTCCTGGTTCTGGCATTGCTTCACCCTTTACGATTGCTTCGTAAGTTTTAGCTCTACCAACAACATCATCAGATTTCACTGTCAATATTTCTCTAAGTGTACTGGAAGCTCCATAAGCCTCTAATGCCCAAACTTCCATCTCACCAAAACGTTGACCCCCAAATTGTGCTTTACCACCAAGAGGTTGTTGTGTAATTAATGAGTAAGGCCCAATAGAACGAGCGTGCATTTTATCATCAATCATATGACCTAACTTAATCATATAAATAACTCCAACGGTTGCTTTTTGATCAAATCGCTGACCAGTCCCACCATCATATAAATAGGTATGTCCAAATTCAGGAACTCCGGCTTTTTCTGTTAATGCTGTGATTTCTTCTATAGTTGCACCATCAAAAATTGGTGTCGCATATTTCTGACCTAATTTTTGACCAGCCCATCCAAGAACTGTTTCATAAATTTGACCAATATTCATACGAGAAGGCACTCCTAATGGATTTAAAACGATATCTACTGGTGTTCCATCTTCTAAAAAAGGCATATCTTCTTCACGTACAATACGGGCTACAATACCTTTGTTACCATGACGTCCCGCCATTTTATCACCTACTTTAAGTTTACGTTTTTTGCAACATATACTTTTGCAAGTTTTAAAATTCCAGATGGTAATTCATCTCCAACAGAAATAGCAAATTTCTCACGACGAAGATTACCTTGTAAATCGTTTTCTTTAATCTTGTAATTGTGCATTAAATCTTCAACTAAAACATTTGTTTCTGAATTAGTTGTCCAAGTCCCACCTGTTAAATGAGTATAATCATCTATTTCATTTAACATTTTCAAGGTATACTTTTTTCCTTTTGGAAAAACAACTTCTCCAAGGTCGTTAATTACACCTTGAGCTGTTTTACCTGAAACAATTGTAAATAGTTTTTCAACAAGAATATCTCTAAGTTCATCGAATTTTTTATAAAACTCATCTTCTAATAAAGCAATTTCTTCTTTATTTTGAGCCCTCATCCGCTTATCCTTGACTGAACGTGCAAATAATTTTTTATTAATAACAACACCATGTAATGAAGGAGAAGCTTTTAAAGAAGCATCTTTTACATCACCAGCTTTATCACCAAAAATTGCTCGAAGTAATTTTTCTTCAGGAGTAGGATCACTTTCTCCTTTTGGAGTAATTTTTCCAATTAAAATATCACCTGGTTTTACTTCTGCTCCAATACGAATCATACCGTGTTCATCAAGATCTTTAGTAGACTCTTCAGAAACATTTGGAATATCATTTGTAAGTTCTTCGTTACCTAATTTAGTATCTCTAACTTGCAATGAATATTCATCTATGTGAATAGAAGTAAATATATCATCACGAACTACTTTTTCAGAAATTACAATTGCATCCTCAAAATTATACCCTTTCCAAGGCATAAAGGCTACTTTCATATTTCTACCCAAAGCTAATTCACCAGCTTGAGTAGCGTATCCTTGACATAAGACTTGACCTTTCTCAACTCTATCACCTTTTTGAACTATAGGTTTTAAGTTTATAGAAGTACTTTGATTTGTTTTTCTAAACTTAATTAATTTGTACGTTTTTGAATCTCCATCAAAACTAACTAATTGTTGATCTTCTGTACGATCGTACTTAATAGTAATTTCGTTAGCATCAACATATTCGATAACTCCAGCTCCTTCTGCATTAATTAGCACACGTGAATCTGATGCAACCTGACGCTCTAGACCTGTTCCAACAATAGGAGACTCAGCTCTCATTAATGGTACTGCTTGACGCATCATATTTGATCCCATCAATGCACGATTCGCATCATCATGTTCTAAGAAAGGAATTAAAGATGCTGAAATGGATGAAATTTGATTTGGTGCAACATCCGTGTAGTGTATATCTTTGGATTCCACTACTGGGAAATCACCTTCCATACGAGCAATAACTTTTTCCGTATTTATAGTACCATCGTCAGCTATATCAATATGTGCTTGCGCAATTAATTTATCTTCTTCTTCTTCAGCAGAAAGATAAATAGGTTCACTTTTTAAATCGATAACTCCATTTTCAACCTTACGGTAAGGAGTTTCTAAAAAACCTAAATAGTTTACTTTTGCATAAACAGAAAGAGAAGATATTAATCCAATATTCGGTCCTTCAGGAGTTTCAATTGGGCAAAGTCTTCCGTAATGAGTAAAGTGAACATCACGTACCTCAAAACCGGCTCTCTCTCGAGAAAGACCACCAGGTCCTAATGCAGAAAGACGACGTTTGTGAGTAATTTCAGCAATTGGATTGGTTTGATCCATAAACTGAGATAACTGATTAGTACCAAAAAATGAATTAATAACGGAAGATAGTGTCTTTGCGTTAATTAAATCAATTGGAGTAAAAACTTCATTATCACGAACGTTCATACGCTCTCTAATGGTACGGGCCATACGAGCTAAACCGACACCAAATTGAGAAGAAAGTTGCTCACCTACTGTACGTACACGACGATTTGATAAGTGATCAATATCATCAATCTCAGCTTTTGAGTTAATAAGTTCGATCAAAAATTTAATTATGGTGATAATATCTTCTTTGGTAAGAACTAACTTATCCATTGGTATATCAAGACCTAATTTTTTATTCATTCTAAAACGACCTACATTTCCAAGATTGTAGCGTTGGTCGCTAAAAAACAACTTATTAATAATACCACGCGCCGTCTCTTCATCAGGCGGCTCTGCGTTACGCAATTGTCTATATATATGTTCCACCGCTTCTTTTTCAGAATTGGTTGGATCTTTTTGAAGCGTGTTATGAATAATTGCATAATCAGCTTGTAAATTATCTTCTTTGTGTAGAAGTATTGTTTTAGAACCAGATTCAATAATCTCTTCGATATGATCTTTTTCAAGAATAGTATCACGGTCTAGTATAATTTCATTTCTTTCGATAGAAACAACTTCACCAGTATCTTCATCAACAAAATCCTCATGCCATGTCTTTAAAACACGTGCAGCTAATTTTCTTCCTAAATATTTTTTAAGACCAGTTTTTGATGCTTTTACTTCTTCTGCTAGGTCAAATATTTCAAGAATATCCTTATCTCTTTCAAAACCGATAGCACGGAAAAGCGTAGTAACTGGTAATTTTTTCTTTCTATCGATATAAGCGTACATTACTTGATTTATATCGGTAGCAAATTCAATCCAAGAGCCTTTAAAAGGTATTACTCTTGCTGAATATAATTTCGTACCATTTGCGTGAAATGATTGACCAAAGAAAACACCAGGTGAACGGTGTAGTTGAGAAACAACAACACGTTCTGCTCCGTTAACAACGAAAGTTCCGTTTGGAGTCATGTAAGGTATAGTTCCTAAATAAACATCTTGTACAATTGTTTCGAAATCTTCATGTTCTGGATCAGTACAATATAGTTTTAAACGAGCTTTTAAGGGTACACTATAAGTTAATCCACGCTCAATACACTCCTGAATGGAATACCTTGAAGGATCTACAAAATAATCTAAAAACTCTAATACAAATTGATTTCTGGTATCGGTAATCGGGAAATTTTCCAAAAAGGTTTTGTAAAGACCTTCTGTTTCTCTTCTATCGGATTTGGTTTCCAATTGAAAAAAATCTTGAAAAGATTTAATTTGAATATCCAAAAAATCCGGATAATCAGGCTTATTCTTTACTGTGGAAAAATTCAATCTTTCAGTTTGCGTTGCTGACATCTATGGACGAATTTTAATTATAATAAAACAGTGAACGCGTACAATAATGGCGAAACCATTATATACGCAAAATGGTTTAGGTCTATTCCATCGAAAGGAAAGACCTAAACCTTAGGGTTTGGTGCGTTGTGAGCTTACTTAAGCTCAACCTCTGCACCAGCTTCTTCTAACTGTGCTTTTAAAGCTTCAGCTTCATCTTTTGCTACACCTTCCTTAATTGGAGATGGAACATTATCAACTAATCCCTTAGCGTCTTTAAGACCTAGTCCTGTAAGTTCTTTAACAAGTTTTACAACTGCTAATTTAGACCCACCTGGAGCTGTAAGAATTACGTCGAATTCTGATTTTTCTTCTTCGGCTTCGCCACCACCAGCAGCACCGCCAGCAGCAACAGCTACTGCAGCTGCAGCGGGCTCTATACCGTATTCTTCTTTTAATATTCCAGCTAATTCATTAACTTCTTTTACTGTTAAGTTAACTAATTGTTCTGCGAAATCTTTTAAATCTGCCATTTTCTATCGTTTTAAGTAATTTAATTTTTATATTTTAATTTTAATGATACTCTAATATTTTAACCTTCTCTTTCTGATAGGGTTTTAACAATACCTGCAATTGTTCCTCCACTAGATTTAAGTGCAGAAATAACATTCTTAGCAGGAGACTGTAATAATCCAATAATTTCTCCAATAAGTTCGTCTTTCGACTTGATATTAACTAGTGTATCTAATTGATCGTCTCCAACGTAAATTGCTTCTTCAATGAATGCTCCCTTAAGTAATGGCTTGTCAGATTTTTTTCTAAATGCCTTAATAACCTTTGCTGGTGCATTGCTAGTTTCAGCAAGCATAATTGATGTATTCCCTTTAAGAACTTCTGGTAGTTCACCAAAATCCTTATCAGAACTTTCCATTGCTTTTTTAAGCAATGTATTTTTAACGACTTCTAACTTAACTCCAGCTTTATAACAAGCCCTTCTTAAGTTACTCGTATCTCCTGCATTAAGACCCGATATGTCAGCTAAATAAATAGTTGCGCTATCAGCTAACTGTGCAGTTAAATTTTCTATTACTTGTGATTTTTCTTCTCTTGTCATAAGTTCTAAATTTTACTACTCAGCAAATCTTTTTGTATCAATCTCAATACTTGGGCTCATAGTACTCGACATAAAAATGCTTTTAATATAAATTCCTTTTGAAGATTGAGGTTTCAATTTTACAAGGGTTGTTAATAATTCTTTTGCGTTTCCTTCAATTTTATCAGCATCGAAAGATGCTTTTCCAATTGCAGCGTGAACAATACCAGTCTTTTCTACTTTAAAGTCGATTTTACCAGCTTTCACGTCTGAAACAGCCTTAGCAACATCCATTGTTACTGTACCAGTTTTTGGGTTAGGCATTAATCCACGAGGTCCTAAAACACGTCCTAGAGGTCCTAATTTTCCCATTACACTTGGCATAGTCACAATAACGTCGACATCTGTCCATCCTCCTTTTATTTTATCGAGGTACTCATCTAAACCAACATAATCCGCTCCAGCCTCTTTAGCTTCCGCTTCTTTATCTGGAGTTACTAATGCTAATACTTTAACGTCTTTACCTGTACCATGTGGTAAGGTAACTACACCACGTACCATTTGATTAGCTTTTCGTGGATCTACGTTTAGACGCACTGCTAAATCAACAGATGCATCAAAATTTACGTTGGTGATTTCTTTTATTAAAGCAGACGCGTCTGCAACGTTATAAACCTTTCCAGGTTCAACTTTTGCTTGGGCTTCCTTTTGCTTTTTTGTTAATCTTGCCATTTTATAGATTCTTTTTTCGGATTAAAAAGGGGATTCACCACCTTTTACATTCACTCCCATCGATCTTGCAGTACCAGCTACCATCTTCATTGCAGATTCTATGCTAAATGCATTTAAATCCGGCATTTTGTCTTCAGCAATTGCTCTTACTTGATCCCAGGTTATTTTTGCTACTTTCTTTACGTGTGGCTCGCCAGATCCTTTTTTTAATTTGGCAGCTTCAAGGATTTGCACTGCAGCTGGAGGTGTTTTTATAACAAAATCAAAAGATTTGTCTTTAAAAACTGTAATCGCAACTGGCAACACTTTTCCTTGCTTATCTTGAGTTCTAGCATTAAATTGCTTACAGAACTCCATAATATTCACACCGGCAGCACCTAAAGCGGGTCCAACTGGTGGTGATGGGTTAGCAGCTCCACCTCGAACTTGTAATTTTACTACTTTATCTACTTCTTTTGCCATCTTTTAATTTTAATTAATTTTATTTTTTCTTCGGTGGAAGCCCAAGAAAAAACTATTTATAGCGTGCAACAATTAAACTTTTTCAACTTGCATAAAACTTAATTCTAATGGTGTTTTTCTTCCGAAAATTTTAACCATTACTTCAAGTTTACGCTTTTCTTCAAATATTTTTTCAACAGTTCCATTAAACCCATTAAAAGGACCATCTATTACTTTAATAGTTTCCCCCATGGTAAAGGTATGTTTACATTTTCATCTTTAACAGATAGTTCATCTACTTTCCCTAACAATCTGTTTACCTCTGCTTGCCTTAAAGGCACAGGCTCTCCACCTTTTACTTCACCTAAAAACCCAATTACTCCATTTACAGATTTTATAATATGAGGAATCTCTCCTACTAAATCTGCTTGTACCATAATATAACCAGGAATAAATACCCTTTCCTTGTTTATTTTTTTTCCATTGCGAATTTGAACTACTTTCTCAGTAGGAACTAAAATTTGCTTAATAAAATCCTGAAGATTTAATCTAACAATCTCAGACTCTATATATTCTTTGATTTTGTTTTCCTTTCCGCTTACAGAACGAATAACATACCACTTTTTTGCACTTTTAACTTCAGTCATCTATATATATTAAGACTTGATCCATTCAAAGTATCTACTAATAACACCACTAAATACAGTGTCAATTCCAAAAACAAGTAAAGCTAACACTACTGAAAATGCTGCAACAATAACTGTTAAACGCTGCCCTTCAGACCATGTAGTCCAAGTAACATGATTTTTAAGTTCATTATACGACTCTTTAATGTAGTTTATCATTTTATACTTATTTTATTAATTCTTTATAAAAAATTGTTTTTTATACAATTTGATATTTTGCACGGGTTGAGAGACTCGAACTCACGACACCTGGTTTTGGAGACCAGTGCTCTACCAACTGAGCTAAACCCGTTTCTTTGGGCAATTATTACACTCTACCCGTTATAAAAGTCAAGGCGTCCCGATAAAATCAGGACACCTTAAAAAACTTTTAATGTATTATTTTAGTCTAATATTTCAGTAACCTGACCGGCACCTACTGTTCTACCGCCCTCACGGATTGCAAAACGAAGACCAACATTCATTGCAATTGCTTGAAGCAATTCAACGTGTATTGTTAAGTTATCACCTGGCATTACCATTTCAACTCCATCAGGAAGCATAATTGTTCCTGTAACATCAGTAGTACGAACATAAAACTGTGGACGGTAGTTATTATGGAATGGAGTATGACGTCCACCTTCTTCTTTCTTAAGAATATAAACCTCTGCTTTAAATTTAGCATGAGGAGTAACTGAACCTTGCTTACATATTACCATTCCCCTTCTAATATCTTCTTTAGCAATACCTCTTAGCAATATACCTGCGTTATCTCCAGCCTCACCTCTATCTAAGATTTGACGGAACATTTCGATACCAGTAATTGTAGAAGTTAATTTTTCAGCTCCCATACCAATGATATCTACAGCATCTCCAGTATTTGCAATTCCAGTCTCAATACGACCTGTTGCTACCGTTCCACGCCCTGTAATTGAAAATACATCCTCAATTGGCATTAAGAAATCTTTATCAACTTCTCTTAAAGGCTCTTCAATCCATTTATCAACAGCTTCCATAAGCTCCAACACTGTATCAACCCATTTTTTCTCACCGTTTAAGGCTCCTAATGCGGATCCTGCGATTACAGGTCCATTATCGCCATCATATTCGTAAAAACTTAAAAGCTCACGAACTTCCATTTCAACTAATTCGATTAATTCTTCATCATCAACCATATCCACTTTATTCATGAATACAACGATACGAGGAATTCCTACCTGACGTCCTAGTAGAATGTGCTCACGAGTTTGTGGCATTGGTCCATCTGTAGCAGCAACCACAAGTATAGCACCATCCATTTGCGCAGCACCAGTTACCATGTTCTTTACGTAATCGGCGTGACCTGGACAGTCAACGTGAGCGTAATGACGATTAGCTGTTGCATACTCAACGTGTGAGGAGTTAATTGTTATACCTCTTTCTTTTTCTTCTGGAGCATTATCAATTTGATCAAAAGATGTTGCCGAAGAATGACCTGCATCTGATAATACCTTTGTAATAGCTGCAGTTAATGTTGTTTTACCGTGATCTACATGCCCTATTGTCCCGACATTTAAATGTGGTTTTGACCGATCGTAAGTTTCTTTTGCCATTTTGTATTTATTTAATCTTAGTTATATATTAGTATCTATTAAAACATATTATTTTAATTGAGCCAATGTTGGGAATTGAACCCAAGACCTCTTCCTTACCAAGGAAACGCTCTACCCCTGAGCTACACCGGCTTAAAGATTTTTTTTTTGATTTTCACTAAAGCGATAAAAAAATCTTCTGCCTTAGCAGGAATATTAGAGCGGGAGACCAGGTTCGAACTGGCGACATTCAGCTTGGAAGGCTGACGCTCTACCAACTGAGCTACTCCCGCTTTTAAATTTGAAATTTCTTTCAAAAACTTTTCAATACTTAGATATTATTTTAAGGAACCTCACAAAATTAAAAAATTCTGTGGGGAGAGCAGGATTCGAACCTGCGAAGACGTAGTCAGCAGATTTACAGTCTGCCCTCGTTGGCCGC
>JGI20154J14316_10002927_pt1 | contig 13999 bp, 10 predicted proteins | sample COG_04_FD_14316 | JGI IMG/M metagenome (IMG submission 14316) | reverse complement strand
TAATGAGGCAACAAAAACAGGCACTACCACACAAACCACAGAAGGAATGAATAAATAGGTAATCAATTTCACGGTAGTAACTTTGTTGGCAATCCATAACATGGTTGTGGTCACATCACCAATTGGTGACCAAGCCCCACCAGCATTTGCAGATATAATGATGAGTCCTGCAAACCAAAGACGTGTATTTCGATCTGCAATTACCTTCTGTAAAATCGTTATTAAAACAATCGTTGCAGTAAGGTTGTCTATGATTGCTGACAAGATGAATGCGAGGATGGCAAAAATCCAGAGGAGGGCTTTCTTAGATTTTGTTTTGATGAATGATTTGATGGTAGAAAATCCATTGAAGTAGTCAATGATCTCAACAATAGTCATAGCACCCAAAAGGAAAATTATAATTTCTGCTGTCTTCCCTAAATGGTGTAATAAAATCTCGTCTATATGAGTAGGAACTAATTGCTTTAAATTAGTATCTACCTCAAATACAGGCATGTGGTTTAAAGCAATTATTGCCCAGAGTATAGCCATCATAGCTAAGGCTGGGATTAATTTATCAATTTTCAACGTATGCTCTAATGTGATTGCCAAATAACCTAAAACAAAAATAGATACTAAAATGATTTCCATGGAGATAAGTATTGAAGCGCTTTTAAAACTAAAAGATTTGAATTTTTTTATAAAATATTGGGTCTAAAATATAAATTAAATATTAATTAATGCTTAATTATATTCAAATATAACGCCAGTAGAGTGGTTGTGTCGTGCACCCGTGACGGAAGCAAAACAATTATCCTCCCCACGATGCTTTAAAAGTCCTAAAAATCCAAAAATCATTGCCTCTTTATAATCGATCAATAAATCATTTGGAATGCATATTTCAGCTGTACTTATCGTCTGAATTTGTTGCATTAAAAAAAGGTTATGAGTCCCACCACCACTAAATAATACTTTCCCTGACTTCGGCAATACATTCACAAGTTGCCTGGCTAAGTGTACTGAATAGGTATGCATTAAATCCGTGACTTTCTCTTGATTGTAAGCCTTGAGAATTGGTGTTAACTGGTCCGTTATCCATTCTACTCCTAAAGATTTTGGAAACTCGAGCTTATAATAAGGCAGGGCATTAAGCTCTTCTAAAAGTACTGGGATCAACAGTCCTTGAGCGGCAATTTTCCCATCAGCATCATAGGGTAAATTCAGTTTTTGCGCGAACCTATTGAAAATTAAGTTGGCGGCAGCCACATCAAAGGCGATGAGTTGATCTTGTTTCAGCAAGCTGATATTAGCAAAACCACCTAAATTGACACAAGCCTCATATTCCGAAAAAAGATAGTATTCTCCCCCGGGAACCAAAGGAGCTCCTTGGCCACCTAGGGCTACATCCTGAACTCTAAAGTCGCAAACTACTGTTGTCTTGAGTAGCGAAGACAATTCCTTTTGATTTCCAATTTGGAATGTAATTCCCTGATCTGGTTTATGGTGTACCGTATGCCCGTGAGAGCAAACTAAATCAATTGTATACCCTGGGTTTTGATTCCTAAAAAGCTGAATCTCTTCCGCCAAATATGTTGTGTAATCTCGATCCAAAGCCGCTAAAGCGTCGACCGCCAAATAACGCGCTTCTTCTAATTTTTTTTGCCAAGATTTCGAATAGGATTTTGTTGTAGTTGACACGAAACGATACGACCATTTATCGTCGTTTAAACCAAACTCAACCAAAGCCAAATCCAGTCCGTCAAGCGAGGTCCCAGACATAACTCCTATTACGTAAAAGTGTTCTTTTTTCATCTTGAATTAATTTTCAATTTAGCATAAGCCACGCATTAAACAACAATAAAGGAGACCGAATTTTGAATTAATCCCAAAAATAGGGAGATAATTTAATGAATTCTAAAAAAAGGGAATGAGAAAATCAATTCTCTTTAACAAAATGATTTTTTGATGATCCTCATGGCTGGAAGGAATCTAAATGCTTTATTTTTGACACACTAAAAAACCAACGATATATGTTACCAGAAAAACAAGGCTTGTATTCACCTGACTACGAGCATGACAACTGTGGAGCAGGATTTATCTGCAGCCTCAAAGGAAAGAAAACCAACGACATCATTGGTAAAGCCCTCGATATTCTAGTAAAATTAGAACACAGAGGCGCCGTTAGTTCTGATGGGAAAACTGGAGATGGCGCAGGGATTCTAATTGAAATCCCGCATGATTTCATGGTTAAAAATTGTTCTTTCGAACTTCCAGAGGCCCATCAATACGCAGTTGGGATGGTTTTTTTACCTCAAAAAGAAAATCAACGTGAATTCTGCACCAAGCTATTTGAAGAAGAAATTACAAAACAAGGACTATCCATTTTAGGATGGAGAAAGGTTCCTGTAAACCGATCTGTAGTTGGTCGTATCGCGCAACAAACTGAACCCTACGTAGGTCAAGTTTTTGTTGGAAAAGGCAAGGAAGACCTAACGGATCACGAATTCAATGTAAAATTATTCCTTGCTCGAAAAATTACAGAGCATAAGATCATAGCATCAAAACTTTCTCAAAGTAAGTACTTTTATTTTCCAAGTCTCTCTACACATACACTCATATACAAAGGATTGTTGGTTCCTGAAGATATTGAAGCCTACTACCTAGACTTATCAGAACCCCTAGTTGTTACTCGTTTGGCCTTAGTACACCAACGTTTTTCTACCAACACCTTCCCAACATGGGATTTGGCACAGCCTTTTCGATATATGTGTCACAATGGAGAAATCAACACCTTTAGAGGGAATGCAAGTCGTATGCAAATCCGAGAGGAACTTTTTGAAAGCGATTTGATTGGTGCAGAAATTAAAGAAATACTACCCGTCATATTAAAAGGGAAGTCAGATTCTGCGTCCATGGACATGGTCGTAGAATTACTGCTAGCTACTGGAAGGTCACTCCCAGAAGTAATGATGATGTTGGTTCCCGAAGCTTGGGAAAAGCACAAGTCTATGGATCCGCTTAAAAAAGCATTTTACCAATACAACTCTTGTTTAATGGAGCCTTGGGATGGTCCTGCTTCTATACCCTTTACTGATGGTAAATACATCGGAGCCTTATTGGATCGTAACGGCTTACGCCCATCGCGATATACCGTAACAAAAGACGGCTATGTTGTAATGTCATCTGAAGCTGGAGTTCTGGATATCGAACCTGCTAATGTAGAAAAACACGGGCGTCTGATGCCCGGAAGAATGTTCCTCGTAAACATGGACGAAGGTCGTATCATCGAAGACGAAGAAATTAAAACTCAAGTTGTTTCTGAACGACCCTATCAAGAATGGTTGGACAAAAACTTACTGAAACTTTCTGAAGTTCCTTATACAGGAAATCATGTCACCGTAGAGTCTGAAGATTATGATACACGCCTTCGGATTTTTGGATATACCCAAGAAGATTTTAAAACCCTAATTCTCCCTATGAGTATTCAAGGGAAGGAAGCCATTGGCTCTATGGGAACGGATACGCCTTTGGCTGTACTATCGGATCGTCCGCAATTGTTATACAACTACTTCAAACAGCTTTTTGCTCAGGTTACCAATCCGCCCTTGGATGGAATTCGAGAGGAAATTGTTACAGACACCTCATTATCTATAGGAAGCGAAGTCAATCTTTTTGATGTTTCCGAAGATCACGCAAAAAAACTGAGCATTCAAAACCCAGTCATCTCCAATGAAGATTTAGATAAAATCAAATACATTGAACATGCAGATTATAAATCAATTTCTATCTCCACACTTTATGCTATTGACAAAGGAGTAAACGGGTTGGAGAATGCCTTAGAAAACATCATTACCGAAATTGAAAAAGCAGTTGAGACCGGTGTCAATATTGTTATTCTATCCGATCGTGGTGTTGCAGCAAATCTGGCACCAATTCCAATGTTATTGGCCTGTGCTCACACACATAATTCGTTTAAGCGACTTAAAAAGAGATCCAGATTCGGAATTGTAATTGAGTCCGCTGAACCTCGAGAGCCGCACCACTTTTCATGTTTATTTGGATACGGCGCAAGTGCAATTAACCCCTATATGGTTAATGAAATTATTGCCGACCAAGTTCAAGTAGAAAATATAAAAGGAATTGACGCAGATAACGCGATTCAAAATTTCAATAAAGCCATCGCAACTGGGATTGTCAAAGTGATGAACAAAATTGGAATCTCAACTTTAAAATCCTATCGAGGAGCTCAGATTTTTGAAGCCCTCGGACTCAGCGAACAACTTGTCGACAGCTACTTCTGTAATACGGCTACTCGTATTGAAGGAATAGGTCTGTATGAAATTGAAAAAGAAATATCACGTCGCCATAAAAAAGCATTTGACCTTGAAGGTCTATCTGGATTGGATTTAGAAATTGGTGGAGAATACCGTTGGAGAAGAAACGGGGAGGCGCATATGCTAAACCCAACAACAATTGCTAAACTTCAGCAAGCTGTAAACCAAAACAACTTTGAAAGTTATGAGGTTTACTCAAAAATGGTAAATGAACAAACCGAAAAGCTGATGACCCTAAGAGGGTTGTTCGAGTTTTCTAGCTTTGATCCTATTCCAATTGAAGAGGTTGAACCTTGGACTGAAATCGTAAAAAGATTCAAAACGGGCGCCATGTCCTTGGGATCAATCAGTGCAGAAGCACACGAAAACCTAGCCATTGCAATGAATCGTATTGGTGGGAAAAGTAATTCTGGAGAAGGTGGAGAAGATGCTCAGCGTTTCCAACCCGACAATAATGGTAACTGGAGAAACAGTGCCATCAAACAGGTTGCATCTGGACGTTTTGGCGTAACTAGTCACTACTTGAGTTCTGCTAAAGAAATACAAATTAAAATGGCACAAGGAGCCAAACCTGGAGAAGGTGGTCAATTACCTGGCCCCAAGGTCAATCCTTATATTGCTTCGGTACGTAATTCAACACCCTATGTAGGGTTAATTTCTCCACCTCCGCATCACGATATATACTCAATCGAAGATTTAGCTCAACTGATTTTTGATTTAAAAAATGCGAATCGCGAAGCTCGAGTAAATGTGAAATTAGTTTCTGAAGTTGGAGTGGGAACAATTGCAGCTGGGGTAGCTAAAGCCAAAGCAGACGTAATTTTAATCTCTGGATTCGATGGAGGAACAGGAGCCTCTCCCCTTACCTCGCTTAAACACGCTGGACTTCCTTGGGAATTAGGAATCGCTGAGGCACAACAAACGCTGGTTATGAATGACCTTCGTAACCGAATTGTTTTGGAATGTGACGGCCAAATGAAAACCGGACGGGATGTAGCCATTGCCTGTTTACTTGGTGCTGAAGAATTCGGATTCTCTACGGCTCCGCTTGTAGCTTCGGGTTGTATCATGATGCGTGCATGTCATCTAAACACTTGTCCCGTTGGAATTGCTACACAAGACCCCGAATTGAGAAAGAATTTCAAAGGAAAACCAGAACACGTAATCAACTTCATGTACTTTGTTGCTGAAGAATTGAGAGCGATTATGGCACAACTTGGATTCCGAAGTATTGATGAAATGGTTGGACAATCGCAAAAAATCAATATGAAAAAAGCGGTTGAACATTACAAAGCTCAGGGTATTGATCTTTCAAAAATTCTATACAAGCCAGAAGTTGAAGCAGAAGTAAAACTTCACAACACACAAAAACAAGATCACGGACTCGAAAATGTCCTTGATTTCAAAATAATTGAAGCGGCTCACCCTGCAATCTACAGAAAGGAACAACAGCATTTGAATTTTTCAATTTGCAATACCGACCGAACCGTTGGAGCAATTTTGAGCAATGAGATTTCAAAAATGCACGGGGCACCCGGTTTACCCGAAGATACCCTAAGCTTAAAATTTACGGGAACTGCTGGACAGAGTTTTGGTGCATTTGCTGCTAAAGGCTTGTTTATGAAAGTATCTGGAACTTGTAATGACTACTTTGGAAAAGGGCTTTCAGGAGGAAAACTAATTGCTCAAGTACCCGAAGAAGCAACCTTCAAAGCTGATGAAAACATCATCATCGGAAACGTTGCTCTCTATGGTGCAGTAACAGGTGAAGCCTACATCAACGGAATCGCAGGAGAACGTTTTTGTGTTCGAAACTCTGGTGCAACTGCGGTTGTAGAGGGAATTGGAGATCACGGCTGTGAGTATATGACTGGAGGTATCGCTTTAATCCTTGGAGAAACAGGACGTAACTTTGCTGCTGGTATGAGTGGAGGGATTGCATATCTATACAGTGCTGATGGAATTTTTGACGAAAAGAAATTCAATTTAGAAATGGTTGAACTCGAAGATCTAACCAATCAAGACAAAGAAACGGTTCAAGGTTTACTACAAAACCATTCGGACTATACAAACAGCTCTAAAGCTGCTCATATCTTAAACGATTGGCCAGACAGTTCGAAGAACTTCATTAAAGTAATGCCAACCGATTATAAGAATGCACTAGCAATGCTTGCTGCTGAGGAAGAAAATAAACTAAACGCTTAAGTCATGGGAAAATTAAGAGGATTTTTAGAATACGATAGAATCAAAGAAGAGACTATTGCTCCAAAAGAACGTATTGGTAATTATAAAGAATTTACAATAGCCCCAAAAACGGAAGAACTCCAAGAACAAGGAGGCCGTTGCATGGACTGTGGTGTTCCGTTTTGTCATAGTGGCTGCCCTTTAGGGAACTTAATCCCTGATTTCAATGATGCGGTTTATAAGAACCAATGGGAAAAGGCTTTGCACATCTTGCAAGCAACCAATAACTTTCCAGAATTCACAGGACGTTTATGCCCAGCTCCCTGCGAGGAAGCCTTGTGTTTTAGGAATTACAAACCCGCCGGTATCGATTGAATTAATTGAAAAATATATTGTTGAACGTGGATTTGCAGAAGGTTGGATCAAGCCTCAACCTCCAACAGAACGCTCAGGAAAAACCATTGCAATTGTAGGCTCCGGTCCAGCAGGTTTAGCTGCTGCTCAACAATTGAATCGTGCAGGACATACCGTTACTGTTTTTGAACGAGACAATAAAATTGGCGGCTTGTTGCGTTATGGAATTCCAGATTTTAAAATGGAAAAAAATGTCATCGACCGTCGTTTGGAAATTTTAGAAGCAGAAGGCATCATCTTTAAACCGAATGTTGAAATTGGAAAAGACATTAGTGCTGAAGCATTAGAAGCTGATTTTGATGCCATCTTACTTGCCGCTGGCGCTACCATTAAAAGAAACCTGCCCATTCCTGGATCTGAATTGAATGGCGTGGTACAGGCGATGGACTTTTTGCCCCACAACAACAAAGCTGTAGATGGCCAATTGGACCGTGATTTAAAATACCTTGCAACCGACCGAGATGTAATCGTTATAGGTGGTGGAGATACCGGATCCGATTGTATTGGAACATCCAATCGACAAGGAGCCAAGAGTGTTACAAATTTTGAAATCATGCCCAAACCGGCCGATGGAAGAACTGAAGAAAACCCCTGGCCGTATTGGCCCTTCAAACTTAAAACCACCTCTTCTCACGAAGAAGGGATACACCGAGAATGGAGTATTTTAACTAAAGAATTTGTAGGAGATGCGCAAGGAAATGTTGTTGGTTTAAAAACGGTTGAAGTACGTTGGAAAAAAGTTCCTGGAGATCGACCACAACTCATAGAAAAAGAAGGTTCTGAAAAAGAATGGCCTTGTGATATGGCTTTATTGGCATTAGGTTTTACAGGTCCAGAAAAATCATTACCCGAACAATTGGGCGTAGGTTTTGACAAGCGTGGTAACGTTGAAGGCGTTAAGCAATATCAAACGAACAAACCCCATGTTTTCGCCGCTGGAGATGTTCGAAGAGGACAATCGTTAATCGTCTGGGCAATATCTGAAGGTCGTGAAGCTGCACATCAAATTGACACCTACCTTATGGGAGTTTCAACCCTGCCTCAAAAAGAAGCTTCTGGAGATTTGGTCTCGGTTTAAAAAAGCTAGAAAAACTAAAAAACCCTCGCAATGCGGGGTTTTTTTGTTTCGAATAAATGCTGACCAGCTATTTTTATTTAAAGAAGCTAAAAATAGTTTACATTTGAAATCCGAATGGATAGTCTTGGCTACATTCGAAACCCTTATATCAATTAAGCAGCCCTCAGTATAATGAGTTTAGGAAAAATAGTAGTAGGTAGTGAGGAGTGGTGTGGCCTTCCTCAATTGAATATCCCAGCAATCAAAGCGCGTGTAGATTCTGGCGCAAAAACTTCTGCCCTCCATGCAATCAATATCATTCCATTCAAAAAAGATGGCGAACCTTGGGTTCGGTACGAAGTGCATCCTCTTCAAAATGATGGAAAGACAAGTATCCATTGTGAATCTCCCGTAATCGACAAACGAAAAATCAAAAGTTCTAGCGGTGTCGCCGAAGTTCGATTCGTTGTAAAATCCATTATATCCATTGCGGAAAGCACTTGGGAAATTGAATTGACATTGACGAACAGAGATTCTATGGGCTACAGAATGTTACTGGGACGTCAAGCCATGTCAGGGAAAATGTTGGTTGATCCAGAGGCTTCTTTTCAATTAGGAGAACTTTCCCGTTCTATTCTTGAGAATTATTATCACATCCACATCAAAAAGAGAACCGGTTTAAAAATCGGTCTTCTAGCCAGTAACCCAGATTTATATAGTAACCGAAGAATCATTGAAGCTGGAGAAGAACACGGGCATCAAATGGAGTTTCTTAACATCAAAGATTGCTATATCAAATTGGATGGAGAAAATCCAGAAATGCATTATCGTGGGGGACAAATTCTTAAGGATTTTGACGCTATAATTCCTCGAATCCGACCCAGTATGACCTTTTATGGCTGTGCGCTTACCCGTCATTTTGAAGCGCTTGGAGTTTATACTCAGAACAGTTCCGCTTCAATTACTCAATCCCGAGATAAACTATACTCTCTTCAACTGCTAATCAATAGCGGCCTACCTATTCCAACAACGGGTTTTGCCAACTCACCATTGGATACCGAAGATTTAATTCAAATGGTCGGCGGTGCTCCTTTGATTGTTAAGCTCTTAGAAGGAACACAAGGAAAAGGAGTTGTTTTGGCAGAAACTAAAAAAGCTGCTGAGAGTCTGATCAACGCCTTTAAAAGTTTACGAGCAAATATTTTAGTTCAGGAATTCATTAAGGAAGCAGACGGAAAAGATATTCGTTGTTTTGTTGTCAACGGAAAAGTAGTAGAAAGTATTATGAGAACAGCAGCTCCAGGAGAATTTAGAGCCAACATTCATTTGGGGGGTTCTGCTCAAAAGATAAAAATCACTCCTACCGAAAGAAAAATTGCAATTTTAGCTGCAAAAACTTTGAATCTGAAAGTTGCTGGTGTGGATATCATTCGCGGAAAAAACAGCCCATTGCTTTTAGAAGTGAATTCTTCACCTGGACTTGAGGGTATTGAAGGGGTTTCAAACAAAGATATTGCAGGGCTCATGATCGATGCTATTGAAAAGGATTTGAAGTTTTTAAAAACAGAATTGTAGTTTATGCGGTTCAACAGCTTGCTTTTACTATTTATATGCATAACGAGTCAAACCTTTGCTCAAAAAAACCAAGCAACATCAACTCCAGTAACCCAAACCACATTGATCGTTTTAGGGACAGCTCAGGATGCTGGGAGTCCACAGATTAATTGTACTAAAGCTTGTTGTCAAGCTATTTTTGAAGGAAGGCAAGACGCTACTCCTGTTGTAGCCCTGGGCGTAATAGACCCCATCAATCAACAACAATTCTTATTTGAAGCTAGCCCGGATATCACAGTCCAACTACGTGCGCTAAAGAATAGTGCGCCTTTAGACGTCAATGAAATACCAGCTGCAATTTTTCTTACCCACGCCCACATTGGTCATTATACCGGCTTGATGTATTTAGGAAAAGAAGTCATGAATGCCCAACAAGTTCCTGTTTATGTATATCCCAAAATGCAAAGGTTTTTAGAACGGAATGGCCCATGGAGTCAGTTGGTCACCAATAAAAATATTATTTTAAAAAGGATGCAGGCAAATCAACTGCAGCAATTAAATTCCCAATTAAGCGTTCTCCCTTTTCAGGTTCCGCACCGAGATGAATATTCAGAAACAGTAGGTTATCAAATCAATGGTCCAGAAAAAAGTGCGCTCTTTATTCCGGATATCGACAAATGGGAAAAATGGGAAACGTCCATCATCGATGCGATTCAAAAGGTAGATTATGCCTTTATTGATGCAACTTTTTTTAGTGGGAAAGAAATACAAGCCCGAGACATCTCCGAAATCCCCCATCCTTTTGTAATCGAAAGCATGGAAAAGTTTAAGGATTTACCAGCCACAGAAAAAGCGAAAATACATTTCATACACATGAACCACACCAACCCGCTCTTAAATCCAAACAGTCCCGAATCCGAAAAAGTTGAAGCATTAGGTTTTAACATCGCACGTACAGGAAATCGTTTTACACTCTAATATGGAGTCAAAAAAAATTGCCGTAATCGGCGGAGGTGCTGCTGGTTTTTTTGCAGCCATATCAGTAAAAGAACACCATCCCGATCATGAGGTAACTCTCTTTGAGAAAACTTCAAAAGTATTGTCTAAAGTAAAAGTATCGGGGGGTGGACGTTGCAACCTAACCCATGACTGCCCTGATGTAGCTACCCTATGCGAAGCCTATCCTCGTGGGGGTAAAAAATTAAAATCACTCTTCTATCAATTCAACACTACCGATACAATTGCATGGTTTGAAAGTCGGGCGTAGCTGTAAAGACCGAGAAAGATGGACGTATGTTTCCGGTTTCAGATCAATCCCAAAGCATCATCGATTGTTTGGTGACAGAAATGACAGACTTAAAAATCATATTACAGCTGGGTCATAGCATTGCCAACATAGAACAAGAAGCTAGTGGTTGGCAATTGGAATTTAAAGACTTGGAACCACAAAAATTCGATGCAGTAATCGTTGCTACGGGTGGCAGTCCAAAACTAAAAGGGTTTGATTGGTTGAGCCGTTTAGGTCACAGTATCGTTTCCCCTATCCCCTCCTTATTTACCTTCAATATGCCGAGTGAACCCATAAAAGAACTTATGGGGCTGGTGGTCGAAAATGCACGAGTAAAAATAACAGACACTAAAATTCACACCCAAGGTCCACTGCTGATAACCCACTGGGGAATGAGTGGTCCTGCAATCCTAAAAGCTTCTTCTTTTGGCGCTCGTGAATTGAGCAAACGAGACTACAATTTTGAGATTCAAATCAATTGGGTCGATGAAACCAACACTGAACTTCTTTTTGAACAGCTTCAAAAATTCAGTCAAATGCATCCTCAAAAGGGAATTGGAAATCAAAAAGCATTTCCACTACCCAACCGTCTTTGGAACTTCTTACTAGAAAAAGCAGCAATCCCAACAGACAGAAAATGGATTGAAGTAGGGAAAAAGAAATTCCGCCAACTCGCAGCACTACTCACTCAAGACCGTTATCAAGTTGAAGGCAAAACGACCTTTAAAGAAGAGTTTGTAACCTGTGGCGGAGTAGACCTGAGTGAGATTGATTTAAAAACAATGCAAAGCAAAAAACGATCTAATCTTTATTTTGCAGGAGAGGTAATCGATGTAGATGCAGTAACTGGTGGATATAATTTTCAGGCTGCGTGGAGCGGTGGTTATGTGGCAGGGAAATTGGGCTAATTTTCCGTTTTATTCTTTTTTTATGTAACATAAAAACAGATGCTGGATCAAATGACCTACTGCATACTTTAGGCATTGTTTTTGATTAGTATTATAGAGATTAACCCAAATCTATACTTTCATGAAAACAACCATTCTGATAACCGGAACCAGTCGTGGTATTGGAAAAGCACTTGCACTCCATTTTTTATCCCAAGGCGCAACCGTTATTGGTAGTAGCAGAAAAACACAGCCTGAGTTGGCCCACTATCCAAAATTTTTCAGCTTAGAACTCGACCTTAGTAATCCTGAAAGTAGAGCAAATGCAATGCATCGAGTCAAAGAAAATTTTGACAACATCGACATCCTCATCAACAACGCTGGAATAGGTCCCGATATTGATCATTGCAGTCCATCAGAATCAGATCTTGAAGATACACTAAGGGTAAACCTTATGGGGACTATTCTATTTACGGAGGAACTTATTGACCATATAAAACTTAAAGGAAAGATCATCAACATTTCTTCAAAGATGGGATCAATTACTTTTTGTGAAAAATCAGATTCAGTAGCCTATCGCGTATCAAAAGCAGCATTGAATATGTACACACAAATGCTCAGTGTTCGAGTGAAGAAAGGATTAACAATAGCAGCTGTTCATCCCGGATGGGTGAGAACCTCTTTCGCTCCAAGCAATATAAACGGACGCTTAACGGCAACTGAAGCTGCACGAAAAATACATTCTTTTGTGACCAAACCATTTAAAAGCGGGATCTTTTGGGATGTCGAAACCAATCAGGAAATCCCATGGTAAATTCAGTTCTTAGTGAACACCACCGAAAACTGATTGAAAAATCGGTCCTCTGTTGGGTCGCTACTGTCAGCAAAGAAGGGCAACCCAATGTCTCACCAAAAGAAGTTTTTGAACTATATAAAAATGATCGACTTCTGTTTGCAGTAATTGCTTCTCCCAAAACTTTAAAGAACATCAAACAGCGTCCAAAGGTTGGAGTCAGTTGCTTGGATATTTGGACTCAAAAGGGAGTTCAAATGGATGGTGTGGCTGAAATCATTGACTCGAGTCATCGAGATTTCGTGGAACTCGAAAAACTTCTAAACAAGAAGAATAAAGGTGTTTTCAAATTTCGAAACATCATATCCATTAAAATTACAGCGGCAAAAACACTCCTCGCTCCCTCCTATCAATTTTTAAAAACTACAGAAAAAAACCAAATCATAAACTCCGAACAAACCTATGGAAAACACAAACCAAGCCCCTGAAATATTAGAGGAATTAATTAAAAAAGCTCAAGAAATAAATTTCAATATGGGGACCGATTATCTCGTTGGAGAACTCCTTCAAACCTTAGTTGCATCAAAACCTAATGGGCATTTTCTAGAACTGGGAACAGGCATGGGGCTTTCAACCGCATGGATTTGTGAAGGAATGTGTGCTGAGTCCAAACTGATCTCTCTTGATAATGATCCAGAACTGATGTCCATTGTTACAGGTGTTTTTGAAACGGAAACTCGAATAGAACTCATCACAACAGATGGAGATTCATGGATTAAGAATCAGAAAAACATTCAATTCGATCTTATTTTTGCAGACGCATGGCCGGGGAAATACAGTAGTTTAGATCATACACTAGACCTTCTTAAACCAGGAGGTTTTTATGTGATTGACGATATGCTGCCCCAACCCAATTGGCCCAATGGTCATGATCAAAAAGCGAAGCTATTGATGCACGATTTAAAATCCAAAGAAGGTTTCAAAATGACAATAATGAATTGGAGTACAGGGGTGGTGGTTTTAACGAAAACTAAATAAAACAACACTTGGAATAATGTCTAATGTCAAACTGCATTTATTATTGAAAAAGTATGCGGATGAAACTACACTCCCACTACAAAATGAATACCAAAACACTAAACTATTTGGAGAGTGAATATCACCTAAAAAATGTTGGCTTATCAGGCTAGGGTGACTTGTAATTTCATTAGTAAACATCAAAAGTCAGGAAGTAATAATTGAAATAGATTAATTCTTAAGTTGTATCTAGGATGAACCTTCATCGAATATGATTTCATTTTATTGCAAAAAAAAAGACCCATAACTATGTTACGGGTCTTTGAAGAAGGCCCGCTCCTATAAGGCTCGGGTAAACTGACCATACTCTTATGGAGCTTGTTTGGTTTGTGCTTGAGTTTAGTGCAAAAAAAAAGACCCATAACTATGTTACGGGTCTTTGAAGAAGGCCCGCTCCTATAAGGCTCGGGTAAACTGACCATACTCTTATGG
>JGI20154J14316_10002924_pt1 | contig 14014 bp, 10 predicted proteins | sample COG_04_FD_14316 | JGI IMG/M metagenome (IMG submission 14316) | reverse complement strand
AATTAACAAACCAATTTTTATCTCACCCAATAAAAAACCCGATGACTTTCGTCACCGGGTCTAATTTAAAAATTTAACCCTTAAAAATAAGGCTAATTCTGCTGTTTTTCGATCCTAAAAAAGAATACAAAATCCAACAGCAATATAAGCAACACTCACAATCGTACCAAACGAAACCAAAAACGTTTGATTAAGATTAAACTTCTCAGCGTAATCTCCCGCAATTTGCCAGCCCGCCAAAATCGAATTCAATCCAGCCAACACCAACGTAATCGTCAAATAAATAAGCGATGCCGTATTGCTAAATAAATCATTAATTGTCTCAGCAGTAATCGCACCCGGACTAGCCAAAAAATAAACCAACCAAAAACCAAAAACAACAATCGCAACATTACTTAAACGTTGGAATACCCATTGCTTTACGCCCATACGTACACTCCAGCTAATACGCTTAATGAAAGACCCGAAAGAATCGCTATCCAAGAAATAATTTTACCACTGGCAAACTCTTCGCAGTAACCCATATCTTGTAATAGATGCTTAATGGTGCCCATGCAGTAATAGCCAAATGCACTCAATAAACCCCAAGCAACAAATTGCGCCATAAAATTACTATCCAGTGCGAAGAATACAAGATCAAACGATGCTTCTGACTGGTTTGCAAAATATAATGTCGCTAGACCTATACCTAAACCTACCCAAATAATAACCGCACTAATGCGATGAGTAATTGAGGCGATGGCAGTGACTGGCCAGCTAAATTTGCCAAATTGAATATCAACGGGGCGTGAATCATTATTTGCCATTGGCTTTAATACCTTTAACTAATTAAATGTTTTACTTGCTTGGCTTAACGGGATAATCGCGTGCTGCATAGCCTGTATACAACTGACGTGGACGTCCAATTTTATACGGCGCACCATGCATTTCATGCCAATGGGCAATCCAACCTACGGTTCGGCCTACAGCAAAAATAACGGTAAACATACTGGTTGGAATACCCATGGCTTTTAAAATAATGCCTGAGTAAAAATCAACGTTTGGATACAGTTTTTTCTCAACGAAATATTCGTCTTCTAAGGCAATAGTCTCTAAACGCTTAGCAATTTTTAGTAGTGGATCATCTTCAATGCCAAGCTCTTTTAATACTTCATCAGCAGTTTCTTTCATGACTTTGGCTCGGGGGTCAAAGTTTTTATAAACGCGATGACCAAAGCCCATTAGACGGAAAGGATCATTTTTGTCTTTGGCGCGTGCTACAAATTCATCGATGCGTGATTCGTCACCAATTTCTTGCAGCATTTCAAGCACGGCTTCGTTAGCACCACCGTGTGAGGGGCCCCATAACGCGGCAATACCCGCTGCGATACAAGCAAATGGGTTAGCACCTGATGAGCCGGTTAAACGAACCGCAGAGGTGGATGCGTTTTGTTCGTGATCGGCATGCAATAAAAAGATTTTATCCATGGCGCTCGCGAGTACAGGATTCACTTGGTAATCTTCGCAAGGGTTGCCAAACATCATATACAGAAAATTTTCTGCATAGCTGAGGTCATTGCGCGGATACATAAACGGTTGGCCAATGCTGAATTTAAAACTCATAGCGGCTAGCGTAGGCATTTTCGCAATAAGACGGAAAGCAGCGATTTCACGATGCTGTTCGTCAGTAATATCGAGTGAGTCGTGATAAAACGCCGATAATGCGCCGACAACACCACAAAGAATGGCCATTGGGTGAGCGTCACGACGGAATCCGGAGTAAAAGGTGCGAAGTTGCTCATGAACCATGGTGTGACGGCTAATGGTGTATTCAAAATGGGCTTTTTGTTCTTCGGTGGGTAGTTCACCGTAAATTAACAAGTAGCAAGCTTCAAGGTGACTCGAGTGCTTGGCGAGTTGCTCAATGGGATAGCCGCGGTGCAATAAAACCCCTTTGCCGCCATCAATAAAGGTGATTTGTGATTCGCATGAGGCTGTTGACACAAAGCCCGGGTCGAAAGTGAAGTGGCCATTGGGAGTGAGTTTGCTAACGTCGATGACGTCTGGCCCTATGGTGCCTTTATANACAGGCAGCTCAAGTGTGGGACCATCTTCAATGGTTAATGTCGCTTTAATATCTGACGATTCGGGCATTCTTTATTTCCTGTGACTGGTTCACTTTGGTTCTTATATGGGCTGAAGTGGTCGGATCAAAGCGATCCGTCTGTGGATCGCAGCCGCCTTTCTAATCTACCTGCGCTTATAATCCTGTGCGTTAATGCTTTAGTGCACCATAACGAGCGATAATGCCGAAACAAAATAGACAGAGAGCAAGCGTCTGTTATAAGGCTATATTTCGAGCAGGACTAACAAACTTGCAGCTTTTCTTGGACGGCGTTAACTTAAGCCGCTGATTATAGCCGACAAACGTAACCGACGACTATAGAGCGCTCGGTTTTTTTGTCAATGTCCGCGGCGTATTTCATCTGAATGATTGGGACGTCAATTTATGCCCTATTTGTCTTAATCGGACTTATTAACGCTGCTTTTATTGTTTTATCTGTCCATCCAATCGCAGTTATGTTTGTGTCTATCGCATGCGCTAGCCTATAATCCGCACCGCTTTTATGCATACATTGCTCAAGTGCGATAAACCCGCACGAAAAATGGATTTATTTTACGTGGCAATGAATCTCTATAGGTGGTTTAACCGTAATAAATAGACGCAAAGTCTTTTTATTGATGGCATTGTGTGGCGCTTAGATCCGAAGTTGAAGTAGGGGTGTTCTTTTGCTAGTACCTTTTGCTCAAGGTTTTAGGTCAGAGTTAGCTCAAGCGTTAACAGCGGCTAGATACCGAACATAGACATAACTTATATTGAATGCGCCTTAAAGCATTCACAATGAATGAAAATATAGGCTGACCCGATAGGCGGGCAGTGACCGGAGTTTATATAGATGGCGAATATTCGAACACTCACTTATGACGGCCTAATTGTTGGCGGTGGCGGTGCAGGACTACGAGCAGCTTTACAATTAGCTCAGTCGGGCCACAAAACAGCGGTCATTTCTAAAGTGTTTCCCACGCGTTCGCACACAGTGTCTGCTCAGGGCGGTATTACTTGTTCGATTGCGAGCTCTGATCCCAATGATGATTGGCGCTGGCACATGTACGACACCGTTAAGGGTTCTGACTATATCAGTGACCAAGACGCTGTTGAATATATGTGCAGTGTTGGCCCTGAGGCGATTTTTGAACTTGAACATATGGGCTTGCCGTTCAGCCGAACGGAAGAAGGACGTATCTACCAGCGTCCTTTTGGCGGTCAGTCAAAAGATTTTGGTGCCGGCGGACAGGCAGCGCGTACTTGCGCGGCAGCCGATCGTACCGGACATGCGCTGTTACATACTTTGTATCAGGCCAATATAAAGAACAATACGGTTTTTCTGAATGAGTGGTATGCCACTGATTTGGTTAAAAACCAAGATGGCGTGGTTGTGGGTGTTATCGCTATTTGTATAGAAACGGGCGAAACGGTTTACGTTAAGTCGAAAGCAACCGTGTTTGCAACAGGTGGCGCGGGGCGTATTTATTCTTCAACCACTAATGCGCATATCAATACCGGCGATGGTGTCGGCATGGCGCTGCGTGCCGATGTGCCCGTGCAAGATATGGAAATGTGGCAGTTTCACCCAACCGGTATTTACGGTGCGGGCACGCTAGTCACTGAAGGTTGTCGTGGTGAAGGTGGCTATCTTATCAATAAAGATGGTGAGCGCTTTATGGAGCGCTATGCACCGAATGCTAAAGATTTGGCTGGCCGCGATGTGGTTGCTCGATCGATGGTGATGGAAATATTAGAAGGACGTGGTTGTGGCCCAGACGGAGATCACGTTTTATTGAAACTCGATCACTTGGGACAAGATGTGCTGCATAGCCGCTTGCCGGGTATTTGTGAGTTGTCTGAGACGTTTGCGCATGTCGATCCTGTTTATGCACCCATTCCAGTAGTGCCAACTTGTCATTATATGATGGGTGGCATTCCAACCAATGTGAATGGCCAGGCGTTAACGCAAAATGCTGCCGGTGAAGATGTTGTCATTGAAGGTCTTTATGCTTGCGGCGAGATTGCCTGCGTATCGGTTCATGGCGCTAACCGTTTAGGTGGTAATTCATTGCTTGATTTAGTGGTCTTTGGTCGTGCATCGGGTCTGTTTATTGAGAAAGCCTTAACAGATGGCATTGAGCAGCGTGATGCGAGCGAAACAGATATTGATAAAGCGTTAAATCGTGTGACAAAACTGAATGAGAATAAAGGCAACGGCGAGAGTGTGCCGGCGCTGCGTAAAGAGCTACAAACCATTATGCAGTTGTATTTTGGCGTGTTCCGTACCGGCGATAAAATGGACGAAGGCGTTAAGCAGTTAGCTGACTTGCGTGTTCGCATTGAAGAAGCACCTTTGGCTGATAAGAGTGATGCCTTTAATACGGCTAGAATTGAAGCTTTAGAATTGCATAACTTGCTTGAAGTAGCGGAAGCGACAGCAATTTCGGCGAATGTCCGCAAAGAGAGTCGTGGCGCGCATGCGCGTGATGACTATCAAGAGCGTGATGATGAAAATTGGTTATGTCATTCCATGTATTTTGCTGATGAAAAACGTGTTGGTAAGCGCAAGGTGAACTTTGATCCGGTAACGGTTGATACCTTTGAGCCGAAAGCCCGCGTTTATTAATTGATAGCTGTAGATAAAAGAGTTTAGGAGCGTCCAAATGTTACAAGTGAGTATCTACCGTTACAACCCAGCTGAAGATGCTGCGCCGTATATGCAAGAGTATCAACTCGATACCGGTGGTAAAGATATGATGGTGCTTGATGTACTTGAGTTGCTAAAAGCGCAAGATCCATCATTGTCTTATCGTCGTTCATGTCGTGAAGGTGTCTGCGGTTCTGATGGCATGAATATGAATGGCAAAAATGGCTTAGCGTGTATTAAGCCGTTGTCTGAAATCGTGAAAAAGGGCAAATTAGAATTGCGCCCTTTACCGGGTTTGCCAGTCATTCGTGATCTGGTCATCGATATGAGCCAGTTCTACGCGCAATATGAGAAAGTGAAGCCGTATTTACAAGGTCAAATTCCTGAGACGGGCATTGAGCGTATACAGTCGCCAGAAGAGCGCGAAAAGCTTGATGGTCTTTATGAGTGTATTCTTTGTGCTTGTTGCTCAACGAGCTGTCCTTCTTTTTGGTGGAACCCCGATAAATTTATTGGCCCTGCCGGTTTGCTGCAGGCTTATCGCTTTTTAGCGGATAGCCGAGATGATGAAACCGAATCTCGTTTAGAGGATTTATCCGATCCGTTTAGTGTTTTCCGTTGTCATGGTATTCAAAACTGTGTCTCGGTATGCCCTAAAGGCTTAAATCCAACGAAGGCTATCGGTCATATTCGTTCAATGCTGCTGAGTCGCTAGCTCGATTGGCGCTGAATGACAGAAAAGTAACGCTCTAAGATAAAAAGCCCGTCATGAGATGGGCTTTTTTTTGCCAAGCGTTTCACATCTCTCAGTATTCAAAAAATCTTTTACGATTAACGTTTGTAGCGCTTAACGTTTGCAGCCTGACTTGCGGATTATTTGGCTCATATTTGTGCAAGGCTGAGCGTTTTAGCGCCGTATAAGTGCAAAGCTAAAGCCTTGAGCTGGCTGAAAAAAAGAAAATAGCTTTGCGTTATGAGGGTTTTTAACTCGCCATTAGCCAAAGTCAGCCTTATCTATAATTTTGTGCGAAGAATTAGCAATTTTCTCGCTTGTTCAAATGATTATTCCCGATAGACTTATCTATAGAATTCTTCCTTAATTTTGAGAAAAGAGCATGTCGCAGTCCCCCCTGCAGAATCATCCGATGGATCACTGGTGGCGCACGTCTTATATTTCTGGCGGCAATGCTGATTATGTCGAAGCCTTGTATGAAAAGTATCTTGAATCACCCAATGAGGTTGATCAAGAATGGCGTGATTGCTTTGATAAGCTGCCGCGCGTTAATGGCAATATCCAGCCGGATGTTCCACATGCTACTGTGCGAGCCCATTTTTTAGAGTTGGCTCGTCAAAATCGTGGTGCTGTTCGCGCCACGGTCGCCGATAGTTTAGCGACGGATCATGAGCGTAAGCAGATACGTGTGGTGCAATTAATCAGCGCTTATCGTCAACGCGGCCATCAAAAAGCCAATATTGATCCGCTGGGATTAATGCAGCGCGAAGATGTGCCCGATTTAGACCCTGCTTACCATCATTTGAGTGCCGCTGATTTCGATACCGTTTTCCAAACGGGTGTTTTTTATATTGGTACCGATCAGGCTACGCTGGGCGACATTATTACCGCCCTAGAAAAAACTTATTGTGGTTCGATTGGTGCTGAGTTTATGCATATAGTCGATACCGAGCAGCGCCAATGGATTCAAAAGCGTATGGATGGCGTGCGTTCATCGCCAGAGTACAGTGTCGACACTAAGCGCCATGTGTTAGAGCGATTAACAGCGGCTGAAGGCTTAGAGAAATATTTAGGCTCGCGTTATCCCGGTACTAAGCGTTTTGGTTTGGAAGGCGGCGAGAGCCTTATTCCTATGCTCGATGAATTAGTTCAGCGCGCAGGATCATACGAAGCCAAAGAAGTCGTTATTGGCATGGCCCATCGGGGCCGTTTAAATGTTTTGATTAATACCTTTGGTAAGCAGCCATCAGAGCTATTTGATGAGTTTGAAGGTAAAGCCATATACAACTCCTCAGGTGATGTGAAATACCATCAGGGTTTTTCATCGAATATTATGACGGCGGGCGGCGAATTACATTTAGCCCTAGCGTTCAACCCATCCCATCTTGAAATTGTTTCGCCGGTGGTTGAAGGCTCAGTACGAGCACGCCAAGATCGTCGTAAAAATGTTGATCGCGATCAGGTTATCCCCATTATTATGCACGGTGATGCGGCGTTTGCCGGTCAGGGCATTGTGATGGAAACTTTCCAGATGTCACAGACCCGCGCCTATAAAACTGGCGGTTCTGTGCATATCGTTATTAATAATCAGGTTGGCTTTACCACTTCGAATATCGAAGATGCGCGCTCAACTGAGTACTGTACCGATTGTGCGAAGATGGTTCAGGCGCCTATATTCCACGTTAATGGTGACGACCCTGAAGCGGTATTGTTTGTGACTCAAATGGCTTTAGATTATCGCCAGCAGTTTAAGCGTGATGTCGTTATTGATTTAATTTGCTATCGTCGCCGCGGTCACAATGAAGCCGATGAACCTTCAGGCACTCAGCCATTGATGTACGGTGAAATCAAACAGCATGCGACGACGCGTGATATTTATGCTCGTCAGCTAGTGGCCGAAGGTTCTGTCACTGATGTGCAAGTGCGTCAAATGGAAGACGATTACCGTGAAGCCTTAGAGCATGGTGACCACGTTGTAAAAAGTTTAGTTAAACAACCTAATGAAGAATTGTTTGTCGATTGGACGCCTTATCTTGCCCATGATTGGGAAGTGCGAGGCGACACACGTTATCCGTTAGAGCAATTACAGCATTTAGCTCAAACTGTTAACCAAGTGCCCGATGGTTTTGTTTTGCAGCGTCAGGTCATGAAAATTATTGAAGACCGTATCAAAATGGCCGCTGGTGCAATGGACGGTAACTGGGGCTTTGGTGAGACCATGGCTTATGCCACGTTGCTTGAGCAAGGCTATCCTGTTCGTATTACCGGCCAAGATGTCGGACGAGGTACTTTTTCTCACCGCCATGCGGTTTTGCATGATCAAAGCACAGCAGAAGTTTGTATTCCTTTAGAGAATGCGATTAAAGAGCCTGCCACCTTTGAAATATTTGATTCATTTTTATCAGAAATGGCGGTGCTCGGGTTTGAGTATGGCTATGCCACCACTAGCCCCAAAGGCTTGGTGATTTGGGAAGCGCAGTTTGGTGATTTTGCTAACGGTGCCCAAGTGGTTATCGATCAGTTTATTGCCAGTGGTGAGCATAAGTGGGGGCGCTTATGCGGCCTAACGATGTTGCTGCCACACGGCTATGAAGGTCAGGGTCCTGAGCATTCGTCGGCTAGATTAGAGCGTTATTTACAATTGTGTGCCGAGCAAAATATTCAAGTCTGTGTACCAACGACCTCAGCACAAATTTTTCACTTATTACGTCGCCAAGCTATTCGACCACTGCGTCGCCCCTTAGTGATTATGTCACCGAAAAGTTTGTTACGACATAAACATGCAGCTTCATCGTTAGAAGATTTTTCTGAAGGGCAATTCCATAATGTTATTGCTGAGACTGACGAATTAGCTTCACGCGATATCACACGCTTAGTGGTTTGCAGCGGTAAAGTGTATTACGAATTACTTGAGACACGTCGTAAGCATAATTTGAAAAATGTTGCGATTATTCGCATTGAACAATTGTATCCATTCCCCGATGCTGAAATGTTTGGTGTCATTGCTGATTACAGTCAATTAGAGACCGTAGTGTGGTGTCAGGAAGAGCCAAAAAATCAGGGTGCTTGGTATAACAGTCAGCATCGATTACGTCGTGTATTGGATTTAATTAATAAAGATTTACCGCTGAGCTTTGCAGGTCGTCTTTCATCGGCATCACCCGCTGCGGGTTATATGGCTTTGCATTTACAGCAACAAGAGAACCTTATCGCTGAAGCATTAGGGCTTTAGAATAAGACCATTATTTAGCGCATAGCCTTTGGGCTTGCATAGCATTTATATTGATTAGCAAGAGCATTTAATTATGAGTATCGAAATCAAAGCTCCGTCATTTCCTGAATCGGTAGCTGATGGCACAGTTGCAACGTGGCACAAAAAGGTGGGTGAACCCTGCGGGCGTGATGAACTGATTGCTGATATTGAAACTGACAAGGTTGTTATTGAAATTAATGCACCGTCTGAAGGTACGTTAACAGAAATTATTAAACCTGAAGGCGAAATTATTCTTAGCAATGAATTGATTGCGCGTTTTGAAGCGGGTGCGGTTGCTGAGTCGCCTGCGCCAGCGGTGGCAGAGCCAGTTGAAGCTCAAACTCAAACGGACCATGAATTAATTATTAGTCCTGCTGCGAAAAAAATGATGGCAGAGAATAATATTACAGATAGTGAAGTGACAGGCAGCGGCAAAGCCGGTCGAGTAACGAAAGAAGATGTGCAGGCGGTTATTGATCAGCGTGCTTCTGCTGCGGTTGCTGCACCGGTTGCTAGTGCTGCCGCGGCTAATACTGCGACCGCTCATACTAATAGTGCTGCACCTTCTATAGCGATACCAGTATTAACAGGTGGTGATCGCCCAGAGCGTCGCGTGCCAATGACTCGCTTGCGAGCCCGCATTGCTGAGCGTTTATTAACGGCAACGCAAACTACTGCGATGCTAACGACGTTTAATGAAGTGAATATGCAGCCGGTTATGGAGTTACGTGCTAAATATAAAGCGCAGTTTGAAAAAGCGCATAATGGAACTCGTTTAGGCTTTATGTCTTTCTTTGTTCGTGCAGCGACTGAAGCGTTAAAACGTTTCCCTGCAGTTAATGCCTCAATTGATGGCGATGATATTGTTTACCACGGTTACTTTGATGTCGGTGTTGCTGTGTCTAGCGATCGCGGTTTAGTAGTGCCAGTATTGCGTGATGCCGATGCGATGAGCCTTGCTAGTATTGAAAGCAAAATTCGTGAGTACGGCGGTAAAGCGATGGACGGCAAGCTCAGCATGGAAGAGATGACAGGTGGCACGTTTACGGTGACTAATGGTGGCGTATTTGGTTCGCTAATGTCGACACCGATTTTGAATCCACCGCAAGCGGCTATTTTGGGTATGCACAAAATTCAGGACCGCCCTATGGCGGTTAATGGCGAAGTGAAAATTTTGCCAATGATGAATTTAGCCTTGTCTTATGATCATCGCTTAATTGATGGTAAAGATGCTGTGCAATTCTTAGTAGCCATTAAAGATATGATTGAAGATCCTGCGCGTATTTTGCTGGAACTTTAAAGGCTAAGTTTGGCCTTATTTAAAACGCTTTAGTTAAACACCTTAGTTAAAACACCTTATTTTTAGTTTTGTTGATTGGAATAAATAGTATGTCAGAAAAATATGAAGTTCTCATTATTGGCGCCGGCCCTGCAGGTTATGTTGCAGCCATTCGTTGTGCGCAGTTGGGAATGAAAACAGCTTGTATCGAAAAGTGGGTAGATGGCAAGGGCGCCGTTAAATTGGGCGGTACTTGTTTGAATGTGGGCTGTATCCCATCAAAAGCCTTGCTTGATTCTAGCCATAAGTTTGTCGAAGCCAAACATGATTTCGATATTCACGGCATCAGTGTTGATGAAGTGAAAATGGATGTCGCTAAAATGTTGGCACGTAAAGAAAAAATCGTTACGCAGCTTACTGGCGGTATCGGTGGTTTGTTTAAAGCGAACGGTGTTACTTCTATTGTGGGTAAGGGTAAGTTACTTGCCAATAAGCAAGTTGAAGTGACTAACGAAGCAGGCGAGCAAACTATTTATCATGCTGATCATATTATTATTGCAGCAGGATCTGTTCCAGTAGCTATTCCTCCAGCGCCATTAGTTGATGACGTTGTCGTTGATTCAACCGGTGCCTTAGAATTTACATCTGTTCCTAAGCGTTTAGGCGTTATTGGTGCGGGTGTTATTGGTCTTGAGTTAGGCAGTGTTTGGGCGCGCTTGGGCGCTAAGGTTACCGTATTAGAAGCCTTAGATGAATTCTTGCCTGCGGTTGATGTGACCATTGCTAAAGAAACTAAGAAAGTCTTTAAGAAGCAGGGCTTGGATATTCGTCTTGGCACGCGTGTCACCGCTACATCAGTAACGGGTAAAGGCGACGCACGTGAAGTAACCGTTGAATACAGCGATGCTTCTGGTACTAAATCAGAAACCTTTGATAAGTTGATTGTCTGTGTTGGCCGTCGTCCATTAAGCGAAAGTCTATTAGCGCCTGATTGCGGTGTGACACTAGACGAACGTGGCTTTGTATTTGTTAATGAGCAGTGTGAAACCGATGCTCGTGATGTCTATGCCGTTGGCGATATTGTTCGTGGTCCAATGCTTGCGCATAAAGGCTCAGAAGAAGGCGTTATGGTTGCCGAGCGTATTGCAGGCAAGAAGACACAGATTAATTACGACAACATTCCTGGCGTTATCTATACCCATCCTGAAATCGCATGGATCGGTAAGAACGAGCAAGAGCTGAAAGCGGCGGGTCATGACTACAAAGTAGGGACCTTTCCTTTTGCAGCTAGTGGTCGAGCCATGGCGGCTAATGAAACAACCGGTATGGTCAAAATGATTGCTGATGCAGCGACCGATCGTATTTTAGGTTGTCATATTATTGGCCCAAGTGCGGCCGATTTAGTCCAGCAAGTGGTTATTGCCATTGAATTTGGTGCCAGCTCTGAAGATTTAGCGTTGACTGTATTTAGTCATCCGACTTTATCTGAGACGGTTCATGAAGCTGCATTGGCCGTTGCTGGTCACGCAATTCATATTCCTAACAAGCCACCGCGTAAAAAATAGTATTGAAAGCCGATATATTGTATTAACAATACGATATATCGGCTTTCACGCTTGCTTAACCCCCTCGTAATTTGAGAAAATTCGCTCGCCGTTTTTAAGCTACACGGCTGCCTATTTAGAGATTCGTTTTGCTAGTTGACGCTTAAGTATTTTGTTAAGCGTTGGCTTTTTTCTTTTAATCATCGGAAATTAACCCATGAATTTGCATGAATACCAAGGTAAGCAACTGTTTGCCGAATACGGTTTGCCTGTATCGAAAGGCTATGCCGTCGATACACCCAAAGAGGCAGCTGAAGCTGCAGATAAAATCGGTGGCACTGAGTGGGTTGTTAAAGCTCAAGTCCATGCCGGTGGTCGCGGTAAAGCGGGCGGCGTTAAGCTGCTTAAAAGCAAAGAAGATATTAAAGCTTTTGCACAAAAGTGGCTTGGCAAGAATTTAGTGACTTATCAAACAGATGAGCATGGTCAGCCAGTCAGTAAAATTTTGGTTGAATCTTGCACAGATATTGCTCAAGAGCTTTATTTGGGTGCAGTTGTCGATCGTGCTAGTCGTCGGGTTGTCTTTATGGCATCAACCGAAGGCGGAGTAGAGATTGAAACAGTGGCGCATGAAACGCCTGAGAAAATTTTAAAAGCTGAAATTGATCCTTTAGTGGGTGCACAGCCTTATCAAGGCCGTGAGCTGGCGTTTAAATTGGGTTTGAACAAAGACCAAGTTAAACAGTTCACGCAAATCTTTTTAGGTTTATCGAAATTATTCCATGACTGTGATTTAGCTTTGTTAGAAGTGAATCCATTAGTCATCACTACCGAAGGCAATTTACATTGCCTCGATGCGAAGTTGGGTATCGACGGTAATGCGATGTATCGTCATCCTAAGTTGCGTGAAATGCATGATCCTTCGCAAGAAGATGAGCGTGAAGCACATGCGGCGCAATGGGATCTTAATTATGTTGCCTTAGATGGCAATATTGGTTGCATGGTGAATGGCGCAGGTTTGGCTATGGGCACTATGGATATCGTTAACTTACACGGTGGTTCACCGGCTAACTTTCTTGATGTCGGTGGCGGTGCAACCAAAGAGCGCGTTTCAGAAGCGTTCAAAATCATTTTATCTGATGATAAAGTGAAAGCGGTATTGGTTAATATCTTTGGCGGCATTGTCCGTTGCGATTTAATTGCCGAAGGCATTATTGGTGCAGTCGAAGAAGTAGGTGTTGATGTGCCGGTAGTTGTTCGCCTTGAAGGCAATAACGCAGAAAAAGGATCAAAAATATTAGCTGANAGTGGTCTTAACATTATTGCAGCCACTAGCTTAAAAGAAGCCGCTGAATCAGTTGTTGCGGCAGCAGCAGGAGATGCTCAATGAGTATTTTAATCGATAAGAACACTAAAGTTATTTGTCAGGGTTTTACTGGCGGTCAAGGTACTTTTCATTCGCAGCAAGCGATTGAATACGGTACACAAATGGTCGGTGGTGTTACACCGGGTAAAGGCGGTCAAGAACATTTAGGTTTACCTGTCTTTAATACAGTGGCAGAAGCGGTAAGTGNAACGGGTGCAGATGCATCGGTTATTTATGTACCGGCGCCATTTTGTAAAGATTCAATTTTAGAAGCGGCTAACAGCGGCATTAAGTTGATTGTTTGTATTACAGAAGGCATTCCTACATTAGATATGCTCGATGCCAAAGTGGTTTGTGATCAATTAGGCGTACGTTTAATTGGGCCTAACTGTCCAGGTGTTATTACACCAGGCGAATGTAAGATTGGCATTATGCCTGGCTCTATTCATTTGCCAGGTAAAGTGGGTATCGTTTCGCGTTCAGGCACATTGACTTACGAAGCTGTTAAGCAAACAACGGATGCGGGTTTTGGCCAGACAACTTGTGTTGGTATTGGTGGTGATCCTATTCCGGGTTCTAACTTTATCGATATTCTTGAGTTGTTTGAAAAAGATCCTGCGACTGAAGCGATTGTGATGATTGGTGAGATTGGTGGTACTGCTGAAGAAGAAGCAGCAGAGTACATTAAATCTAACGTGACTAAACCTGTAGTGTCTTATATTGCCGGTGTAACAGCACCTGCAGGTAAGCGTATGGGGCATGCTGGCGCAATCATCTCTGGCGGTAAAGGTACAGCAGATGAAAAATTTGCAGCCTTAGAAGCGGCGGGCGTTAAAACCGTTCGTAGCTTAGCGGATATTGGTGATGGATTAAAAGAAATCACTGGTTGGTAAGCTTCGCTTAAAATGTTTGGTTATATCTAACGCCCTGGCTTTTGCTGGGGCGTTTTGGTTTTGGGTATAACAGATTGACTGTAATGAATTATCGTTAGTGTGCAGTTAATTGCACTTTCTAATAACGCGTAGGTCATAATCCTCTCAAGAATTGTTGTAAGGTTTTAGTGTGAAACAGAAGTTTTTTATGTTTGGCGTTTTTTTTCATTATTA
>JGI20154J14316_10002918_pt1 | contig 14036 bp, 14 predicted proteins | sample COG_04_FD_14316 | JGI IMG/M metagenome (IMG submission 14316) | reverse complement strand
GTAACTGCTTTTGGTTTCATAATCTAGAGCAGTATTGGTTAATAGATTGGCTCCGCTTATGGAGAAACTTGCATTATCGGTATCTCCTGTTCCCGAAACGAGTGAATAGGTGTGTGAATCTCCGCTACCAGCGTCGGTAGTTGTCAAACCGCCGACTGTAGTGCCTGTTGAAACATTTTCATCGACTGAAGTCGAAGATAATGAGATGTCAGAAGGAGGTGACGCTAAGCTATTTGAGGACAATGTTGGTGGGCTGGAAGAATCGTATGAAAGATAGTTTGATATTGTACGGTCAAAAGAATTATTGCCAACCGTAAAAGATGGCCCATAGTTCCCCGGAATAGTAATATTACCACTGTTCACAAAAGTATTCCCGTCAAATGAAAAATGATCTGAACACAATATCTTATTTCCCCATCCACCTGTATTTGATCGAATCCAACTATCAAAGCTAAACCCTCCGGTGTTCTCAATGTTAGAACCTAAAACTTTATAGACATTAACTCCTCTAAAATAGGCGAAAATGTTACTGCTGTTATTTGCGATATTACAATTATCAATTTTAACGAATCGTTCCGTCCTGAAAACAACACCAGAGTTATTGGTGATGTTAGAATTCTGAATTATAGTTTTGTTGGTAAATACAGATTCGTTTATTGGACATCCTTCGGGTGCATTTCCCCAATCAGATCTAAAAAGATAGTTTCCTGCATTATTGTCAATTTGAGAATTATTGACGTTAAGTGTTCCTTTATTTGAGATGAAAGAAATGGTATGGGAACACTCTGTTATTAAAACATCATTTGTGGTAATACCTCCAGTAACATTATTTAAATAAAAAATAGATCCCGCATTACTTCCGGGACTCCCATTATTTTTTAGAGTCAATGAGTTTAATGTTAGATTACCGTTACCACTTACGCTAAACATTCTAGAGGAGCTTCCTCCACCGCTGATTATGGTATTGGTTTTACCGTTACCTGTGATTGTCAGATTTGATGTTATGTTAGTAAATCCAGATGAAATTGTAATCGTTCCACTTAAATTATTTGCAAATACTATTGTTCCTCCTGAACTTGAATATTGATTTATTGCATTTCCGAGTGAACCAGACCCTGAAGGGTTTAAATTAGTTACGGTTATTGTTTGAGAAACAGCAAAGTTTGTCCAAAATATAGCTAATAAGATTAATTGAAGAATCTTTAAATTCATAGTAAGTTGTTATGAGTAATTAGAAGTAAAACTTTTGAAGTTAAAATATTGACTCTATGAATCACTATTTAATATAGGGTTATCACATTCAAAATTACTTAATTTGGGATCATTAAATCTAGCCTTAACAGAATACGAAACGACTTTCTCCATTTAGAAACATTCGAATGGGCCAAGATAATTACTCACTATATTCATGTGTAATATTTGAAACATTTTTCGTATATTTGAAACATGATTACGAGCCTTTTATTTGTTTCTAATATCCTACTTGGGTCCCTTTTGATATTCATCATGTTGTTTTCTGGTAGAACAAATATTCGGGTAAACGTGTATCTTATTTTGATAATAGCCCAACAAATTTCTAACCGAGCATTCATCTTTTACATCTCGTTCAACAGTCTTGAACTGACCTTATTAGATAATTATCCTGCAATTTTTTCTGTTTTACTGGTCCCTTGTATGTTTCTGTATACGCGTAGGCTTTTGACCAAAAAAAACAACTTTCAAGAAGATTTGCCACACTTTATTGTACCTCTTGTATTTGTTGTGATTAGTAATTTCATATTTGAAACATCACATCAACAAAATTCTTTGTTTACTTTTACGTTGGTAGGTGTATATTTACTTCTAACCTTTAGAGAGCTCATAAATTCCAAGAAAAATGCACAAACAAAAGATAAAACGGTCAACGTTTGGGTTAATGTTCTAATAAGCGCTTTTGTTTTTATTTATATAACAGGCTTTGTATTGAAAGGATATTATGGCTTGGAAACACGCGACTGGCTCATTGACTTTTATGTTGTATCATCAGCGGTTTGGTTTTTCTTATTTGGTTATATTTTTTTGAATCCAATAATACTATATGGAAGGATAATTCTTTTAAAAAGCATAGTTCAGGAAGAGTCTAGTACTGATTTTTGGAAGTTCAAGCCCACAAGACCAGTTGATCAAAAGCATCTCTATATCAAGACCGCCTTAGAAGACAGTTATACCGATCTAATTTACAAGCTTATAAAAATACAAGAGGATGATCAACTGATAAAGGAAAACAATTATTCAATCGATTTCTTATCTTCTCAATTGGTTGTTCCCAAATCACATTTAATCTATTTATTCAATTATCATTGTATGTATCGAGGGAATGATTACATTAATTTAATCAAAGTTTTAAAGGCGCAACGACTTTTAAAAGCGGGTTATCTTGAACATAAAACGATTGAATCATTAGCCCTAGAATGTAATTTTAATTCGAGGATTACGTTCTTCAAAAACTTTAAAAAGCAAACGGGCCTGAGTCCCTCAGAATTTAATGTTAATCTTGCTGTTTAAATTAAAGCTTAACTCAGACGGACTTNATATCAAAAGAGGTTTATTCCAAGTGAGAAGTAGTGNAGNCCTGAGGTGCCTAGATTCAAAGTTTCCAAGGTTGGAAGTGTAGTGATAGGAGAAAAGATACCGATCATAATTCATTCCAAATACTGGAGTAAAGTGTTTGTAGTTTTGATTTGCAATTTTAGTCTGGGAAGGTGTATCTATTGTTATGAAATTTTGCCGAAATGAGACACCAAGCCAAATCCGACCTTGCTTTACCAAACGATATACTTTTAGGTTTAAGTCCATACTAGTCTCTTCTGTTTTTTCTAAAAACTGAATTAAAAATGAAGGCTCTAAATTCCAACCGTTGTTGAAGTAAATTTCATACTGAAGTGAAGCTAAGTAATGCTTGAATTTTGATGGATTTATGTTCACGTCCCCAGCTGGATTATTCCCTTGGCTGTTAGTTATATTTATGTTCTTTGCCGAAAGCTGTACCGATAAATGCGTAGATACGTATGCAGCTCCTGCATCAATTGTAAAATAGCCTGTTCCACTCGAGTTTGCATTCAATAGTGGATCTGGAATTCGGGCATCAAAACTACTTTGATCGATGCTGTAATTAATGGATCCGACACTGATTCCAAATGAGAATTCTTTTATGTTATCATTTTTTGTGGGGAATGAACGTCGGGTATTCCATATCGCATCATTCAAATAAATTCGATAACCGAAGGTAAGGTAGTTGGAGTTTTTGGAATGATAGCCGTTGTGATCCTTGAGGAGCTGTAAGCCCAAACTTACGTTTTTAGTCGCTTTGTATTCGGCTGTAAGCAGATTGGTGCCTGGGGCATTTGGAACATTAAACCATTGTTGTCGACTTCCGAGATTGATTCGAGCATTTTTAAGGTTAACTCCTACCATAGCCGGATGAATCACATAGAGATTCTCGGCTAAATATTCATTGAATAAGGGTACAAAGCCTTGGGCGCTTATGACCATAAATTGACCAAAGACTAAAACCACGAGCAAGGACTTTTTTAGTGTTGCCGTCATCATTCTGGTCTTAATAAACTAAAGTGTCCAATACGTTCTTTTCCATTGTCAAAAAACACCCTAAACCAATAATCGTCTTGAGGTAATTGAAATCCGTTGTAAGTACCATCCCAACCAACTCCTAAGGGGTCTAGGTCAACTAAGAGTTTTCCGTTACGATCGTAAACATAAACACGGCTGTTGGGCTGAAAATTTTCGCTTACTCCTAGGATCTTCCAAAAATCATTAATTCCGTCTCCATTTGGACTAAAAAATTTCATATGACCGAGAATGGAGGTTTCTATTTCGGCTATTCCACAACCGTTTTTGTCTTGTATATAAACCTTGTAAATCCCCGGGAGTATGTTCTCGAAATAGGGGTCGTCTTGGAAGGGGCCAAAGGGGTCGTCAAGAGCAAATTCATAATCACCTACTCCTAAATTTAGCGTATTAATTTCTACAGAACCCGTATCCCCTTCTAGATCAATAACGGTTAAGTCATCTTGAGTTAGTGTGGCTATCTCCGAAGACACCAATACCATACGTATCTTTTTCGAGCAAGCTATTCCATCAGTAGTTGTTGCATTTACTTCGTAGGTGCCTCCCTCATAAACAAGGACCTGCGCATCCTCTCCTGCAATGTTTAGTGGGTAATCCAAGCCGTCTTTAGTCCAGTTGTATCGATACGACCGATTGTCTGAAGAGGCAACTTCTAGTGTAATAGGATCAAGGTTTAAGCATACAATACTGTTGGTGTCGACGCGTTCGAATTCAGGTAGTTGGTTTACTTTCAGACTTGCAACTTTTTGAATCCCTAGACAGGAGATGGTGTTGAGGTCTAGGTTGTCTACTCTCGCCCATAAGTCTTGTAGGTAGGGAGTTTCCATCAGATAGGTGTCGCTTTCATCTTCAAATACAATCCCGTTTTGTCGGAGTTCGGCATCATCTTGATTGGAATAAAAGGTGATTAGAATGCTTTGTAAAGCGAATTTTGAATCTGAGTTTATTAGCGCATTTTCAAGGGTTACAAAAGTATCACGATCCCAAGATTCGATTCCTGGGGCAAGGGGTTTTATTTCTGTTTCGCAGGTCTCAAAAGGAATAAAAAAAGTAGAATCTATAAGGCTGGCGCCAACTTTAATTGTCAACGACGAAGTTTCAGAACAACCAAAGACAGAGCTGGTTTTTACAAAAAGAACTTCTTCGAAAGCCGTGTTTTGGTAAGTAGATGGATTCGGAATTAAAGAAGTAATGTCGTAGTTTGGGTTGGTGTAAAATTCAAATGTTTCATTGCGGTAGTTTTGAGAAATAAGCGACCCCAAGGCATTGAGGTTAAAGCGTGTTTTCCCATCATTTAAAGTATCATTGTCGCACTGTTCTACAATCAGGTTTCGATTGAGGATTATTGGGAATTGATGTACCGTTGCAGTGACCGGAGTTCGAACTTCATTTGGGCAGTTGGTCGGGATGAGGTCAATCCAATAAGTTGTGGTGTTGCTGGGGAGTACGGTAATTGTTGATCCCGTAAATAGAACGGTAGTCCCAGTTTCACTAGTATACCAATTTATTTCCGAGACCGTAGCACTCACACTTAGTGTTTGTGGTGTTCCTAGGCATGCTTCAGAATTTTCTGCACTGATAATTCGGGGCATTACTAGGCGGGTGCTCGCCGAAATATTGAGTTCAGGATCTCCGGGTGAACCCCCATATTCTAAAACATATCCTTTGGCTTGAAAAGGCCCAGAGCTTAAGCTATTGTTTGGTAAATCGTTCCAAGATCCAGCAAATCCAACCGATGGATCGGTTATGTGGGCATAGTCTTCGTTCCCTATGTTGTTAGGTTCATTCGTATTCCAATTGGCGTAATTGGGCGAACTTCCATTCGAAAGCCCTGTCCAAAATACTGTACCCGCTTCAGGTCCGGTTACCCACTTCCAAGTTCCTTCTATCTCCTGATCCGACCCCCCAATCCAGCCAACTCCTGTGGCCAGTTTCCCCGAAATATCGGCCTCATCTGAGGATAAAATTGTTGCTAAGTACCCTTGTATTCCAAAATAATTTCTGTTCTCTGCGGCAATTTTAGCATCCGACCACCGGATGCCTAAGCTTGGAACGAACTCGTAGTAGTGTTGCGTAGAGGGGAGGTAGTTGGCACTTCCGATTGTTATTGAAAAATACTTGTCATTAGTTGGCTCTGGATTATTGCTGTAAAAAACAACATCTTTAACGGCGTCAACAAGATCGTTGTAATCACTTCCCGGTGCAGCACTTTGCAGGGTTAGTTTTGCTTCAGCTGCATTCCAACTGCTGCTTATGTCATGTGTTCCATTGAGGCGTAAAACATCTTCTCCCTGCACATAGCCTTGGGAAATTTGAATATAAACTGCTGTGACTGTACTATCATCATTATTTTCAATGGAAAATTCAGTGACGATCTTGTGTTCGGAAAGCTTACAGTAGGCTTGATCGCCTTCTGCTTCCAATACGGGAGGGTTCGAAGTCTGAGCAATAAGAATATGAGTCCAAAATGTTACTGCCGTTAAGGCAATACTCCTACATTTAATAAGGGCTTGTAACAACTTAACGATGGTTTGGTGATCTTTAACACTTTTAGTATAAGCTCAAAGGTAGAAAATAGTATCTGTTGTTTTTACTTGAACTAAGGATATTATTTATTTGTCTTTTTTACTGCATCAAAAGCTGTGCTGAGATCAGTAATTAGATCTGCATGGTTTTCTACTCCAATAGAAATACGAATGAGTCGTTCTGTAATTCCGATAGCTTTTTTAAGTTCAGGAGCCACTCCTGCGTGGGTCATTGTGGCTGGATGTTGAATGAGGCTTTCGGTACTCCCTAAACTAACGGCCAGTTTAATCAGTTTCAGCTTGTTCAGGAAGGTGAAGGCTTCTTTTTCTGTACCCTTAATTTCAAATGCGATCATTGCTCCTGCGCAAGTGTACTGTCTCTGATATACTTCATAGGCTGGATGATTGCGGTCAATAGTTCCTAAATAATACAAGCTACTTACTTGAGGATGATTTGCCAAAAAACGTGCAACCTCTTGCGCATTGTGCGCTTGTTGTTCCATGCGAACTTTAAGAGTTTCGAGGCTTCTAAGGAGCAACCAACAGGTATTAGGACTTGCCATATTTCCTAAAAAAGTTCGTAAAACTTTTATGCGTTGCATTACTTCATTGTTTCCCAGAACAGCTCCAGCGATTAAGTCGCTATGTCCTCCGATGTATTTGGTGGCTGAATAGACTATTAAGTCAGCTCCATGTTCAAGTGGATGCGACCATATTGGTCCCATAAAAGTATTGTCTACGGCTAAAAGAACCGGCTTATCATCTGTAGAAAAATGATCTGCAACTGTTTTACATAGACGAATATCGATCAATTCATTGGTTGGATTTGCAGGGGTTTCAATGTATATCAGAGCTAGATTTGACGCAAAGCCACTGGCTTCTATCATCCTAATGATTTCCTCTTCCGATTGGTTTGGTCTGAAGCCAAGAGACATTACGCCGATTGATTTTAAAAAATAATTGATGAAATGTTCTGTCCCCCCATAAACCGGTTGACTATAGAGGAGTAAATCGCCTGGTTTTAAAAATTCGAGTAATACGGTACTTATTGCCGACATACCGCTTTCAAAAACTGCACATTGGTCTGCCTTGTCCCAAAGACACAGCCGATCTTCTAAGATTTCTAGGTTGGGATTGTTGATTCTGCTGTAAATAAGNCCCATTTTCTCATCGAACTTCTTTTTCTCTTAAGCCATAGGCTACTTCAAAAAACGACTTTCCTTCTTCAGCGGTTTTAAATGTAAATGTTGAGGTTTGAAATATAGGGGGTTTTATGGCTCCTTCCGGATAATTCAGGTTTGTATCCATGGGTCATCATGAGGCTTTCTGGCTGAAATTTTGCTTCCATATCTTTATCTTTTTTAGGGATAAAGTTACATTATAAGCTTATTTTTAGTGTTATTATGATTAATTACAGTAATATTTCCTGAAAAATGTGTAATTTGAGTGAATAATATTTTTGCATTGTGTTGAACCCTANTGAAAAGGAAACTTTCCTATGATTAAATTAGATTCCGTTGACAAAAAACTTCTAGGAATACTTCAAGAAGATTCCAAGGTTAGCGTAAATGAATTGTCAGTNAAATTAAACTTGACGAAATCGCCCATTTACGATCGAATTAAGCGTTATGAGAATTCAGGGCTTATTGAGAAATATGTAGCAGTTTTGGACCCCAAAAAAGTCGAAAGTACAATGGTTGTATTTTGTTCAGTTTCTCTCGAAAATCAAAAGCTTGATGCAATTGAAGCTTTTGGATTGGCAATAGCAACACTGCCCGAGGTGGTTGAGTCTTACCTGATGGGAGGAGCTAATGATTTTTTGTTGAAAATAATAGTTGAAGATCTTGAGGCCTACCATCAGTTTTCGTCAGGTGTATTGGCAGCTTTACCAAACATAGCTCAGATTAAGAGCACCTTTGTTTTAAACGAAATAAAGCGATCTACTGCAATCCCCTTGTACTGACAGCTGTTTTTGCAATAATAAAAAAGGCACTCCTAGAGTGCCTTTTAAGAAGATGTGGTATTAAAAACTTAAGCCGCCTTAAAGGCTTTTAATTTTTCAATTAATTTTGGAAGTACCTCAAAAGCATCTCCCACAATTCCGTAGTCTGCAGCTTTGAAAAAGGGCGCTTCAGGATCAATATTGATCACTACTTTTACTTTAGACGAATTGATTCCTGCTAAATGCTGAATCGCTCCAGAAACACCAATGGCGATATATAAATTAGAAGCTACTGGCTTTCCAGTTTGACCAACGTGTTCGCTATGGGGTCTCCATCCCATGTCAGAAACAGGTTTGGAACATGCAGTTGCAGCACCAAGTGTAGCGGCTAGATCTTCGATCAAGTGCCAGTTTTCTGGGCCTTTGAGTCCACGCCCACCCGATACTACTACATCGGCATCGGCTATGGTAATTACACCGGTAACTTTTTCTACTGCAGAAACCTGCATAGAGCTTGTGGCTTCTTCTACTGCAACGCTGCTTTGTGATGGGCTACTTTGTGTTTCAATAATTCCAAAAGCATTACTAGACAATCCAATGATATTAATCGGTTGGTTTGAGCTTACAATACTCAATGCTTTGCTGGTGTAACAGGTTCTTTTGAGTGTAAGGGGTTCGGTGCTTTCTGGAAGAGCGATTACATTGGAGGTATATGCTGCTGCTAATTTAACAGCTAATAAAGGAGCTAAATATTTGCTGTTCGCACTTGAGCTTACAACGACTAAGGAAGCTTCTTTTTCCGAAGCAACTTGAGCGAGTGCAGCTGCGTATTTTTTTGCAGAAAAACTAGAGGTGAAAGCGCCAGTTATATTAACGACTTCATCAACTCCATAAGTACCTAGTGCACTCCCGTCTTCTTGATTAAAAGTAACGGCAACAAGTTTTTGTCCCACTTGGTCCGCTAAAGCTTTTCCGTAAGATGCAATTTCGAAAGCTACTTTTTTAAAACTTCCATTTTCTGTTTCTGTGTATATTACTACTGCCATAAGTTCGTTTTTAAAAAGAGTTAAATAACTTTTGCTTCGTTGTGAAGTAAATCGATTAAAGTATCTATGTCGTCTGCGTCGATCAACTTAACCTCTCCTTTTGGAGCAGGTTTGTCAAAAGAAACAACTGTTGAAGAAGCAACGGCATCTGTAGCTGCCATAACCTCAAGAGGTTTTTTACGCGCTTGCATAATTCCCCGCATATTGGGTATGATCAGGTCCGACTCTTCAACCAAGCCTTTTTGAGCTCCAATTACGAGAGGAAAACCACTGCTTACAATTTCTTTTCCACCGTCGATTTCACGAGCAGCTGTTGCTTGATCATTTTCTATTTCTAAAGAAATACAATTGGTGATGTATTCATAATCCAACATCCCAGCAACTAAACCCGGAACCATAGCGCCATTGTGGTCAATAGATTCTCTTCCAGCAATTATTAGATCATAGGATTCTTTTTCGCAAACTGCAGCGATTTGTTTGGCTACAAAATAACCATCAGTAGGATCAGCATCAACGCGAATTGCTTTGTCCGCACCAATGGCCAGGCATTTTCGTAGGGTGGTTCGCAGCTGGCATCACCAACAGTCAAAACGGTTACCTCTGCTTGTTGTTTTTGTTGAAACCACACAGCGCGGGTTAGACCAAACTCATCATTTGGGTTGATGATGAATTGCACCCCTTGGGTGTCGAATTTTGTATTCGAATCCACAAAATTTATTTTTGATGTGGTGTCGGGAACGTTGCTTATACAAACTAAAATCTTCATATATTTTCTTTAATAAGTTTCTTTTTCTGTTTACTTCTAGTAATTTGCAGTATGTAACAAAAAACTGTAGGTGAATATACGCTACAAAAATGATGAAAATTTTATTTAATTTCAATTTAATTTCAAATAAATTTCATTATTTTCATATTCGAGATGTTTTTAGAAAATAAGTTACAATGATTTCTTTATGAGTAGTTTGAATGTTAAAAGAAAAAGAGGGAGACCCGTCGCGTCAGAAAAACTAGATATCACAGTTTTGTTAGAAGCTGCTTTGGTTGTTTTTTCAGAGCATGGTTATGAAGGAGCCCAGCTCAAAGAAGTTGCAGCCATGGTAGGCGTAACCACACCCTTGATTAGTTACCATTTTGAAAATAAAGAAGACCTTTGGAAGCAGTCCATCATTCATTTGTCNGCAAAGATTATGGAGCGCTATGAAGAAGTAAGAAAAGAACACAGTGATTTGAGTGGAATAGCNCTGCTAAAAGCGTTTACAAGACAATATTTACATCTGATGGCAAAATTTCCTTCCATGTATAAAATTTTACTTCANGAAATGGGNAGAAAATCNTGGCGATACGATTTTGTTAGTCAACACTTGCTTATGCCTGTAGTGTGGTTCAGTCACAAACCCATAACAGAAAGTAAAGATTTAGCTGAATTCAAAGCCATTCCTGTTGCAAATTTTGTAAGTATTATGTTTGGAGCAACCAGTAGCTTTTTTGTTCTTGCTCAGACATTAGAAGCAGAATATGGGATATCGCCGTTTACGGATGAAAACATAGAGATGCATGCCCATATTATGAATGACCTTATATTCAAGCAGTTTGAATGATCAATAAATAATTTAAAATCAAAACCCTAAACAAGAATCCCAATGATCTTAAAAGATTTTACTGAATTTAAAACCCTACAAGGAACCACATTAGAACCATCACCCTGGTTACAAGTCGAGCAAGAAATGATCAATCATTTTGCAGCAGCGACAAAAGATTATCAATGGATCCATGTCGATCAAGAGCGTGCCAAACTGGAGTCACCTTATAAGTCAACCATAGCCCATGGGTTTTTATCAATTGCATTAATCCCAAAATTCTTAACCGACGTTCTCGAAGTTTCCTCCCTTAAAATGGGCTATAATTACGGGCTAGAAGAGGTGCGTTTTCCCCATCCTGTAACCGAGGGTTCTTTCTTACGCGGCATTGTCCATATCGAGAGTGCTGAAGATCAAAAATTCAATAGCCTCAAGATTATTTGGAAGGTAACCATCGAGATTAAAGGTGTCCGAAAACCTGCCTGTGTAGCTAAAATGATAACAATAGTTTATGAATAATTTGTTTTAGAATTAAAGTTCCAAGGAAATACCTATCTTTGTACTCAAATCTACTCTGCTTCAGAGAAAAGAAGTTGTGTTGCTTGCACGAAAGTGCAAGAGGTTTGTAGAAAACCAGTGAAGAGCTTTCCAATTACTTGGAGGGCTTTTTTTATTTTAAAGGCTTTTTGCCACAAAGGTTGATAAGTAGTTTTCTCAATTGTTTCCACTAATGAAATAAATCATTAATTTTCAATAAATTTTAATATGCTTATTTTAACTACTGTAGCTGCGTTGGCCTCTCTCTTGGGGGTGCTGTATTTAATACTAAAGAAACCAGGTCAACAAGCACCTTCTGAATTGAACGAAGTTCTTCAGAACAGTATTCGAAACGAGTTTCTGATCAACCGAGAAGAATTTTCTAAAAGCTTAAAAGAGAACCGACAAGAACTCACCCAAGGATTGGAGCGTTTGACGGAGAAAATGGAACTGAAGTTGGTTTCATTAAACGAAACCTTAAATGCTACTGCAAAAGAAAATCGAGGAGAATTGAAAATCAACCTCAAAGAGTTTCAAGATGCATTTTCTAAAAACGTTAAAGAGTTCAACGACTTACAACGTCAGAAGTTCGATCAAATGAACCAAAATCAAGAAGAGTTGGTAAAAACTACAGAGATCCGCTTGGAGAAAATGCGAGAAACAGTAGATGAAAAACTCCATAAAACCCTTGAAGAACGTCTGGGCAAATCTTTTGAAACGGTAACCCAGCAATTACTTCAAGTCAAAAAGGATTGGGAGAAATGCAACATTTAGCTTCGGGAGTAGGGGACTTAAAGAAAGTCTTGAGCAATGTTAAGACTCGAGGGATTTTAGGAGAAATACAGTTGGGTAATATTTTGGAACAAATTTTATCTCCAGAGCAATATGAATCGAATGTTAAAACCAAAAAGGGATCCGATGCTCTCGTTGAATACGCAATTAAACTTCCGGGAAAGGATGCCAACGACTCCGCTGTTTATCTGCCCATTGACGCAAAATTCCCTCAAGAAGACTACGTCCGTCTTCAAACCGCGTACGACGCAGGAGATACGGGTGCAATAGACGCTTCCATAAAAGCTTTGGTGCAATCTGTTAAACGCTTCGCTAAAGAGATTTCTAATAAATACATCGATCCGCCACATACTACCGATTTTGGGATTATGTTTTTACCTATCGAGGGCCTCTTTGCCGAAATCGTAAGGCAACCTAATTTAATAACGGATCTGCAACGGGACTATAAAATAGTGATTACTGGCCCCACAACTCTAGCCGCAATGTTGAACAGCCTACAAATGGGCTTTAAAACACTTGCAATTCAGAAACGAAGCAGTGAGGTTTGGAATGTACTTTCATCTGTTAAAAAAGAGTTTACAACCTTCGGTGGGGTTCTTGAGAAAGCACAGAAAAAACTCAATGAAGCAAATAATGAAATTGAAACCTTAGTAACAACGCGCTCCAGAATGATGCTCTCCAAGCTTCGAAATGTAGAGCAATTAGAAGAACAGGTCTTAGAAAAACCTCCGGTAGATCCTTTGATTGATTTTAAAGAGTAATCAGATCCTACTGGGTATTTTCAATTTCATTTTTCGAAACTAAAAACTTCTCGCAGCCAAGATTAGTTCTTCAACTCCAATTCAATTGATTTGATGTAGTTTATCTTGGTTATCTCAGCTTTCGGCATATTGGGATCTCCCACCAATGTTTCCTCTATTGAATCCGCAATTTCTTGATAGCTGCGGCCATTTTCTAATCCTAGAATTGTTTTCTGGTAGAGGTTCATGAGCGAATCCCTCAGATCGAGTACATCCTGTTTAGAACTCAAGTTTCCATGACCCGGCATAATAACCGTTTGATCATCTGCGAGCGCCGCAATAGATCCCAATACCTCGATAATTCCTTTGATAGAGCCCCCATTATTCAGATCCACATAAGGATACCCATACCGAACAAAGGCGTCACCCGTGTGCATAATGTTTGCGTTTTTAAAATATATTATGGTATCGCCATCGGTATGGCCAGATCCGAAATTATACATTTCGATAGCTTCACCACCTTCTGAGAGTGTCAGTTTACTGTTGTATGTAATTATGGGAAGTGCCTCCGATGGGTATTGATCTTGAACAAAACCGTCTATAAAATCATAAATTCCACCGTAAAGAGTTGTTACTTTTTGCATTCTTATTTTTGCATTTTCATGCGAAATTATTGGAATCCCCATTTTTCCAAAAGCTCTATTTCCGTCAGAATGATCATGATGATAATGGGTATTGATGATGTATTTTATCGGTTTGGCGGTGATTTCTCTCAGAGAAGACATAAGTACCTCTTCTATGATTTCGTATTTATTGTCTACCATGACTACGTTTTCATCTGAAATATAAATCCCAACATTACCGCCTCCGCCAATCAACATGTAAAATTGATCATTGATCTTCTCAACTTCAAAGTATTTGACAGTTTCTTCAACTTTTTTAATTTCCTCGTTATATTTCGATAGATTAGGTGTCTGTGCCCAACTCAATGTTACGAGGGTGCTAAAGAAAAACAAAAGTAAATTCAATTTCATAGATATAGTATTTAGTTTAAGATAAACGATTTTTTATTTTCTAGGGCGAACAGAAAAAGAATTTATACACTTCATTTTCAGTTTTGTTCAAAAACAAAAAATCCTCTAAATCAATGATTTAAAGGATTTAAATGTGGTACCTCCAGGAATCGAACCAGGGACACATGGATTTTCAGTCCATTGCTCTACCAACTGAGCTAAGGTACCTTTTGGATGGGT
>JGI20154J14316_10002915_pt1 | contig 14043 bp, 13 predicted proteins | sample COG_04_FD_14316 | JGI IMG/M metagenome (IMG submission 14316) | reverse complement strand
ATCTGTTCTAGTGCTTGAGATACCATTTAAAACTCCAGAGCTAAAACTCAACGACGGAGCGAATACTCTCGCCAGAATGCATCAAATCAAAGGCCTTATTGATATCTTCGAGGGGCATTTTGTGAGTAATCAAATCATCAATATTGATCTTGCCATCCATGTACCAGTCGACAATGCGCGGCACATCGGTGCGACCGCGGGCACCCCCAAAGGCGGTTCCACGCCATGAACGACCGGTAACCAGCTGAAATGGTCTAGTGGTAATCTGCTTGCCTGCTCCGGCGACGCCGACGATGCAGCTTTCACCCCAGCCTTTATGGCAGCATTCCAGGGCTTGGCGCATTACGTCCACATTACCAATGCATTCAAAGCTGTAATCCACTCCGCCGCCGGTCATCTGAATAATATGGTCAACTACATTGTCCACATCTTTCGGGTTAATAAAGTCAGTCATGCCAAACTGCTTGCCCAAGCCTTCTCGGGCAGGGTTGAGATCTACGCCGATTATCCGTGTGGCGCCGACCATCTTGGCACCCTGAATCACATTGAGGCCAATACCCCCCAGACCAAACACAGCCACGGTGGAGCCCGCTTCAACTTTCATGGTGAAAGCCACGGCACCAATACCCGTGGTGACGCCACAGCCGATATAACAAATCTTGTCAAAGGGCGCGTCTTTACGCACCTTGGCCAGTGATATTTCAGGCAGAACCGTGAAGTTAGAAAAGGTAGAGCAACCCATGTAATGCAGAATAGGCTTGCCTTCAAAGGAGAAACGGCTAGTGCCGTCGGGCATCACACCCTGCCCCTGAGTCGTTCGCACTGCCTGACAGAGGTTGGTTTTGGGGTTTAGGCAATACTCGCATTCGCGGCACTCAGCGGTGTACAGAGGAATGACATGGTCGCCAGGCTTGAGATGTTTAACGCCGGGGCCTACCTCAACCACGATACCTGCACCTTCGTGGCCCAAGATCGCCGGAAAAGCCCCTTCGGGATCATCCCCAGACAGCGTAAAGGCATCTGTATGACAGACCCCTGTGGCTTTAATCTCAACTAAGACTTCGCCAGCTCTTGGACCATCGAGATCCACTTCTACCACTTCTAATGGTTTACCTGCGCCAAATGCTACTGCTGCCTTTGTTTTCATGAACCAGATCCTATACCTGTTGTGAGCTTATTTTTATTGATTGCCGTTGCTGTCTGCAGTTGTTTATAAATGGTGCTGCGACTAATCAAGGCCCTACGATGCTTAGTGCATACTAGGTCAAAATAGGCTATTTTGGCCATCAAAGAATGGCTCCTTAATATGAAAAATTTCAATCGGGAAGTATGAATGAAACCTATAGCAAAGCTCGCGTTAACCTACCTGCTCTGTGCATTTTCCTCTGGGAGCGCTGCCGGTCAAGTTGAAACAAAGTCTGTTGACGACTTGATCATCTTCACAGCGAAGAAAATTATCACCATGGAATCTGCCCTGCCTGAGGCCACCGCCGTGGCTGTCGCCAATGGTCGCATTGTCTCAGTGGGTTCATTGGAGTCTCTGAGTAGCTGGACAGGTCAAAAAGACGCCCGCATCGACCGTCGCTTTGAGGGCAAGGTGATTATGCCCGGCTTTATTGATCCCCATGTGCACCCTTCGCTGCCCGCGGTCCTGACACAGTTTCCGTTTATTGCCCCAGATGATTGGTCATTACCAACGGGAGAGTTCCCTGGCGCCAAAACCCCCGAGGCGTATCTCAAACGTCTAAAACAGCTGGTTGCCGAGCACAGTGACGAAAGCGTTCCCTTTATTGCCTGGGGTTATCACCCACTGTGGCACGGGGACCTGTTTCGCGAGGAGCTCACCGCCCTGTTTCCCGGCCAACCAGTGATGCTGTGGCACAGATCCTTTCATGAAATTGTGGCCAATGATGCGGCGCTTGAGATGCTCGACATAAAACAAGCGGATCTGGCGGGCAATCCCTTAACGGATTGGGCCAAGGGGCATTTCTATGAGAATGGGATGTACGCCCTAATCCCGAAAATGCCATTCCTGTTTGACCCTGCGCGCTTTAGCAGTGGTATGGAGAACTTTATTCAAATGGTTCATCAGGGTGGCGTGACCACAGCCTTGGATATGGGTACAGGTGTATTTGGCAATCCGGACGCTGAGATCGACTTGATTCGCCATACAGTTGAAACACTGCAGGCACCGGCTCGACTAATTCTGACGCCGATTATTACCGACTTTATAGGCCGCGGGGTGTCCATTGAGGATGCCTTGGTGCAAGTGGATAAATGGCGAGCACAAAACAGTCATAGAGTAATGTTCGACCGGCGCTTTAAACTGATGATTGATGGGGCTATTTACAGTGGTCTGGCCCAGTTTAAGTTTCCCGGTTATATCGATGGCCATCAGGGTGTATGGATGGTACCGGCTGAGGTGTCTCAGCAGTGGGCCCAGGCATTCTGGGATGCAGGCTATCAGATTCACGCCCACACCAATGGCGATGGCAGCGCCGAGGTGTTGATTGATCTGTTAAAAACCCTGCAAAAAAATACGCCCAAAAGTGATCATCGCTTAGCGCTGGAACATTTCGCCTACACTACAGAAGATCAGAACCGACAGCTTGCGGAGCTCGGTGCAGTGGTCTCCGCCAATCCCTACTATCACTATATGCTCAGCGATATGTACAGTGACCAATGGTTGGGTGCCGACCGTGGCAGCCAAATGGTACGCCTGGGTTCCCTAGAGCGACTGGGCATGCCCTTTGCCTTTCATTCCGACAGTCCTATGGCACCATTGCAGCCCCTGACGCTGGTTTCTGCGGCAGTAAATCGCGTCACTATTAATGGCAATCTTACCGGTGCCAATGAGCGGGTCAGTCTCCATGCAGGTCTGCGGGCGATCACCATTGATGCAGCCTGGGTGATGGGCTGGGAAGATGAGATCGGCTCGATTCGCGCGGGTAAAAAAGCCGATTTTACAATACTTGAAGCCGACCCCTATGAGGTTGGGCCCAGCGGTGTAAAAGATATAAAAATTTGGGGCACAGTCTTTGAAGGACTGCCAGCGCCGCTATAGTCGGAAAGTTAGGCGATAACAGTAATCCTGACGGCTATATAAACTAGTCCCATCGGTCATAGGTGGGAGTTTCGCTAATCGAGATTTGGGGGTACTATCATCGCTTCTCAAATATAAAAATAATAAAAAAGGTAATCCTATGAGCGATATTATTCTTTACGTCCTAGCACTAACACTCTTTCAAGTTTGGCTTCTACCTATGGCCGTCAATCTAAAAAATAGTGCCTATTTACTCTCCAACCGCGATGAGGAAGTCGAAACCTCGGTAACCTTTCAACGCATCAAACGCGCCGCAGCCAATCTTCAAGAGACGCTGCCAATATTTCTAACTCTGGCACTCTTGTCCATGATTATGCAGGTCGACAACACTCAGGCCGCAAGCGCGTGGTTGGGATTGCGCGTTATTCACCTGGTTTGCTACAGCCTTGGCTTTGCCATGCTGCGCAGCCTGAGCTGGGTCGGCTCTGTGGTTGCCCTGGTCTATATGGCGCTGTCGTTAATCTAATTAGCTCTAACTTTTAAAAACAATAATATCCGGGCGTTGTTTCTCAAACCAACGCCTGACTACCAAAGGGAAAAACTATGCGTAACCAACTCTCTCTAGCACTAGCAATGGTGTTACTGACAGCCTGCAGTGGGCCAGATGATTCAGCAGCAATCAGCACTGAGCAAACCGCATCCACTGCGGCCGCAGTTCAATCTGATACCTGTGATAATTTCAATGCTGACGGCACTGCGCTATTTGGTGATCTGCATGTTCATACCAGCTACTCCTTTGACGCCGCTGCCAATAGCTTGGGCACCACACCCACAGATGCCCATCGCTACGCCAGGGGTGAAGCCATACCGTTTTTCCCTGTCGACAAACAAGGTGTTCCCCTTGGCTCAGTCAAGATTGATCGACCATTGGACTTTCTTGCGGTCACCGATCACGGTGAATTTCTCGGCGAGCGAGCACTGTGTCGCACCGAAGGCTCACCGGCCTACGCCACGACTTTCTGTAAAAATTACCGTGTCAATGAGCGTCAAGGCATGATGATGCTGGGCTCGGTGATCACCACTGAAACGCCCGAGCGAATTGAAGAAATCTGCGGCGCCGATGGCAGCCAGTGCAGTGATTATGCCGAATCACCATGGCAGGATATTCAGCTGGCGGCCAATAGAGCCAATGCTCCCTGCGAATTCACCAGTTTTATCGCCTATGAGTACACAGGTACACCGGGCACATCGAACTATCACCGCAATGTTATTTTTCGCGACAACAATGTTCCCGCCAAACCGGTTAGCTATATAGATGCGCCTATAGATAGCAAACTCTGGTCGGCACTGGATGCGGTCTGTGATATTGCCGAGGGTTGCGACTATCTGACCATTCCTCACAATTCCAACCTGGCCAACGGACGTATGGCGCCCTATATGCAGCTTGAAGATACCACTGAAGCCAAGCGTGCCTATGCCACAGCCCGTTTAAAGCGCGAGCCCATAATGGAGATCTTCCAGCATAAAGGCGGCTCCGAATGCATCAATGGATTGAGCAGTGTCTTTGGCGCACCTGATGAGCTCTGTGAAGTCGAAGCAGTGCGACGCATGGGCGAAAATAAAACCTATGCCACTCGCAGCTTGTCCGAGGGTACTCTGACTATGGGTCAGGCATCTGAAGTGACCGCAGAATGTGAGCCTGGCCAGACCGGCAGCAATGGCATGCTCGGTGCTGGCTGCGTTCATCCTACTGACTTCCAACGCTCGGGCCTATTGGTGGGTCTGCTCGAAGAACAGTCGATTGGTTTAAATCCGGTAAAGCTCGGCACCATTGCCGCCACTGATACTCACTCAAGTACTCCAGGTGCTGTTATTGAAAGCGCATGGACTGGTGCTGTGACTGGCGAATCAAACCCGGCTGAGCGACTCAAGCCAGGCCTGCTTACCAGTGGTATTGATGGCAACCCAGGCGGTTTGGCCGGTGTCTGGGCAAAGGAAAATACCCGCGATGGCGTCTTTGATGCCATGTTGCGCAAAGAAGTGTTTGGTACTTCAGGTCCGCGTATCCGACCGCGCCTATTCGCTGGCTGGGATCTTAAGCAGGGTCTCTGTGACGCTCCGGATATGGTTGCTCAAGCCTATGCCTCTGGCGTTCCTATGGGCGCTGATTTAGCGGCTGCTGGGGACAGCGGCAAAGCACCGAGCCTGCTCGCCTACGCCGCTAAGGATCCAGATGGCAAGCCACTGGTCGCATTGCACCTGATCAAGGGTTGGATTGATGGTGAAGGCAAAATGCACAATGAGGTAATAACTGTAGCCGAAGCAGAAACTGGCGCTGACAGTCTCTGTGTGGTGTATAGGGATAACAACTTTGATGCTAGCCAGTCAGCCTATTATTACCTGCGCGCCGTAGAGCCTGAGACGGCCCGCTGGCACACCTATGACTGTGCAGCGTTGGCTGAAGCAGATCGACCCGAGGTTTGCTCTAACGGCGCTTATCCTGACAAGGTTCGCGAGATGGCTTGGACCTCGCCGATCTGGTATCAGGGCCAGTAAGTCTAGTCGGCCGCCGTCGCAAGGCGCGCGGCCTGCTGGCGCAGTAGAAACTTTTGCACCTTGCCCGTGGACGTCTTAGCGATAGCGCCGATTACATAGCGACGCGGCACTTTAAAACCCGCCAGATGCTCTTTGCACCAGGCGGTTAAATCCTCTATTGAGACATCACTGCCCTGTGCCAGTTCGACAAAGGCGCAGGGTGTCTCGCCCCATTTGTTATCTGGCATGGCCACCACTGCGGCGGCGACTATCTGCGGATGCTTGTGCAATACCTCTTCAACTTCGATCGATGAAATATTTTCACCACCGGAAATAATAATATCCTTAGAGCGATCTTTTAGCTGAATATAACCATCGGGATAGACCACGCCAAGATCGCCGGAATGAAACCAGCCACCTTTAAAAGCCTCGTCGGTGGCGGCGCGGTTCTTCAGATAACCTTTCATCACCACATTGCCGCGAAACATCACTTCACCTAGGGTCTCGCCGTCCCGGGGAACCGGCTCTAAGGTCTCTGGGTCGAGTACATCCAGTTCTTCCAGCGCATGGTAGCGAACGCCCTGACGCGCCTTTAACGATGCCTGTTGTTGCGCCGGCAATGTCTCCCACTCACTGTTCCAGTCATTCACCACCGCCGGGCCATAGACCTCGGTCAGACCATAGAGATGGGTGACGTTAAAGCCCGCCTCACGCATATCGGCCAGCACTCTTTCGGAGGGCGGGGCAGCGGCGGTAAAAAAGTCTACCTGTCGTTGCAGCGGGCGTTTAACCTCTGGTTCGGCATTTAAAATGGTCGACATGACTACAGGTGCGCCGCACAGATGGGTGACCTGATGTTGATCCAATGCCCTCCAGATGGCGTCAGCGCGCACTTCGCGCAAACAGACATGGGTGCCGCTCACTGCGGACAGGGTCCAGGGAAAACACCAGCCATTGCAGTGAAACATCGGCAGGGTCCAGAGATAGACTGCATGTTTAGGGATCGACGCGGTAATCGCATTGCCCTGGGCCAATAGGCAGGCACCACGATGATGATAGACCACACCTTTAGGGTCGCCGGTGGTGCCGGAGGTGTAATTGACGCTGATGGCATCCCACTCATTGTTGGGCATCAGCCAGGCAAATTCAGCATCGCCACCGCTCACCAGTTCTTCGTAATCCTCGGTTCCCAGTCTTTCCCCTGTTTGCCTGTTCTCTGCAGCCAGTACCGGATCAGCATAATCAATCAGCAGCGGAGTGACCTGAGTGGTCTCAAGAGCAGCGGCTATGGTCGATGAAAAACCGGTATCAGTGATCAGCAGTTTGCTCTCCGCATGATCCAACTGAAAGGCGATAACACCGGCATCCAGTCTGGTGTTCAAGGCATGTAACACAGCCCCACACATCGGCACTGCGTAGTGCGCTTCAAGCATCGGCGGAGTATTCGCCAGCATCACCGAGACCGTGTCGCCACGCCCAATGCCGCGAGCAGTCAGCGCCGAGGCCAACTGTCGGCAGCGGCGGTAAAACTCAGCATAGGTAATTTCCAGGCCACCATAGACAATGGCGATGCGCTCGGGAAATACCGTGGCGGCGCGCTCGAGAAACGTCAGGGGTGTCAGGGGTTGGTAGTTGGCCTGATTTTGCTCGAGATCCTGATCGTAGATACTGGCCATGGACTAACTCCCCTAGAGAATATATTACAGCGCGGTAATCACTTGTCCTGCCAGACCGGCACGCGTTTTTCAACAAAGGCACCAATGCCCTCTTCGGCGTCATGGGCAAGCATATTGTCGACCATAACCTGTGATGTGTAGCTGTAGGCATCATCAAGCGGCATAGTCGCCTGCTGATAGAAAGCGCGCTTGCCCACCGCCAATGTCATACTCGATTTGCTGGCCATTTTTGCCGCCAGCGCCATAGTCTGCTCAGTCAGATCATCGGCAATGACTGCGCGATTGATCAATCCAATCTGCTCAGCTTTCTCGGCACTGATCATATCGCCGGTCAAGAGCATCTCCATGGCATGCTTGTTCGACACATTGCGCGACAGTGCCACCATTGGTGTGGCGCAGAACAGGCCGATATTGACGCCGGGAGTGGCAAAGCGCGCAGTGTCTGCAGCCAACGCCAGATCACAGCTTGCCACTAGCTGACAGCCGGCGGCGGTGGCCACACCAGCCACTTCGGCAACAACCGGTTTAGGGTTGTTGACGATCAGTTGCATCACCGAAGCACAGGTGTCAAACAGCTGTTTAAAGTAAGCCTGGCCGCCATCAGCGGCGCTGCGAGCAGCCGTAATTTCTTTTAGATCATGACCTGCACAAAATGCCGGACCATTGGCCGCCAAGACAATCACTCTTATGGATGGATCCAGCGCCGCTTCGGAGAACACCTGCGCCAGTTGTGTCAGCATTATTTCAGAGAGCGCGTTGCGACGTTTTTGATCGTTTAGCGTCAGCCTCAAAACACCGTCGACCATCTCTTGCAACAGGATTTCGCTGTTGTTTGGGTTTTCCATAGTTGTGCTCCGGACTGATTAGAAGTTTATTTAGACTGGTATACCAGTCCAATAAGGTTGTTCCAATTCTATCTTGGGGCAGCGATTCATCACAACCTTGATTCCCGCCGCTTCGGCCAGCTGTGCAGCCCGATCATTGACAATCTCCAGCTGCATCCACACGACACTGGCACCCATAGCAATCGCCTCTTCGGTCACAGCCAGCGCTGCATCCGATGAACGAAAGATATCGACCATATGGATCGGCTGATCTAGAGCCCCATTGAGCGACGCTAAATCAGCGTAACAGTACTGGCCGAGAATTTGATTGCCCGCCTCTCGCGGATTGACCGGATAGACTTTGTAGCCCTGCTCAAGCAACGCCTGCATACAGCGATAGCTGTCGCGATCTTCACGTGGGCTCGCCCCCACCAGAGCAATGGTTTTCACCTCGGTGAGAATCTGCTTGAGATAGGCGTCGGGGTAATTGCTATGGTCAATTGCTGAAGTCATAAAATGGTCGCGTAAGTTAGAGTTTTTAATGATTATTTTCTAACCAGCCTTGCTGGCAATGCTCTTTTTCGGATCGTAAAACGGCCTTTCCACAACTCTAACAGAGCGACGGCCAAATGGGGTGACAATCTCCGCCTCGGTGTCCATCGCGCAGTGCTCGATGGACATCATCGCCAGAGCAATATTGCTTTTTAACCTTGGTGAGTGGATCGCCGAAGACACATGGCCCACTTTTTCGTCGCCAACAAATATCGGCCAGAACTCATTGTTAGCGCCAGTTAATGCTTCGCCATCAATCACAATGCCCACCTGTTTGCGGCGAATTCCCTGCCGCAGGATTTCCTGTAGCGCCGCCTTGCCGATAAAATCAGCTTCCATTTCCAAGTCGACTAGTCGATCGAGGCCCAACTCAAAGGGGTTAGTATTGCAGTCCATATCAGCGTGATATGAAAGCATGCCGCCTTCGATACGACGGATTGCCGATGTGTGCCCCGGCTGCAAACCAAAGGGCTGCCCCGCCGTCATAATGCGCTCCCACAGCTCATCTCCACGACTGCCATCACGCAGATAAATCTCATAACCTAACTCGCTGGACCAGCCAGTGCGCGACACAATTAATGGAATGCCATCGAGCTCATATTCCTCGAGCCAGTAATAACGCAGATCATGGACTTTGTCGCCAAACAAACTCTGCATAATTTCGCCAGAACGGGGTCCCTGCAACTGCAGGGGCGAAACATCTGGCTCGCAGACACTGACATCAAGGCCGGAATGAATTGCCACACCCTGAGCCCAGAGCAAAATATCACTATCTGCCAGCGACAACCAAAAATGATTTTCCGCCAGACGCAGCAGAATCGGGTCATTCAAAACCCCGCCCTGTGCATTGGTGATCAACACGTATTTACACTGGCCAACGGCACAGGCGGAGAGATTGCGCGGAGTTAACATCTGTACAAACTCAGCCGCATCGGGGCCGGTGATTTCTACCTGGCGCTCCACCGCAACATCACTTAGGGTCGCAGCATTGACCAGGTTCCAGAAATTCTGTTCCGGGTCACCAAAATCCCTCGGGATATACATATGGTTATACACCGAAAAGCCCGCCGCGCCCCAGCGCACAGTGGCGTCAAAATAGGGGGATTTGCGAATCTGGGTACCAAAGCCAAAGGCCTTAGATTGGTTTGAAGAAGATGAATTTGTCATGGACTAACACTCGAGTGAAGACGCGGGATTTTGCGCGAGTGTGATCCTAATAACGGGTTGCCGCTTGTTATTTTACGACAGAGAAATGCAGCACTACGACATTAATATTGGGTCGGATATGTGGCACTCGACGCCGCGGAAATCACTTGATAAAAGCACCAACATAGATCGGGATAGCGGTTGCGTAACCACCCAATACCATTAAACTGAGTTAACCAAATCGGTCATAGAGCCGGTATTTACTAAGGGGGAAAATATGATTCCACTGCAAGAAATTAGCCGCGTCGCGGATATCACTCGCTATCAAGCGCGACTTGAAGGCGACCGAGTTGCACAATTCTTTGAAGGCCGCGAAACCAGCTATCTCGAACTCGATCGTCGCGCCAGTCAAATTGCCAATGGCCTAATCGCCGCTGGCTGCACCCCTGGCACTCACATTGGTTATGTAGGTAAAAACAGCGACTATTATTTCGAAGTCATGACCGGCGCAGCCAAGGCCAATGTGGTGATTGCAGCGGTCAACTGGCGCCTCGCCGCTCCAGAGATAGAATATGTTCTCAACAATGCTGAGGTTGAGATACTCTTTGTTGGCGCTGAATTTTACGACGTCATCAAACAGGTCGCTCCGGCTCTAACCTCCCTGCGCATGGTCATTGCCGTTGATGATGGAGAGAGCAGCTGGACCTCTTTTACTCACTGGCGCGACCAACAGCCTGATGGCGATCCGCAGCTGTCCATCGACTTGGATGATGATGTGATACTGCTCTACACCAGCGGTACCACTGGGCATCCCAAAGGCGTCCAATTAACCAACAGAAATTATCTCGATCTATTAGATCAAGCGGCTAACGGTGGCTGGGGAGACTGGACTAGTGGCGAAGCCAGTTTAGTCGCCATGCCAATCTTTCATGTTGCCGGTGTCAATGTCGGCCTGATTGGTTTAGCTCAGGGTCTGAAAAACGTTATCTTGAGAGATATAGACCCAGTGACGATTTTGGACCTTCTCGAGCAGCATCGAATTAAATATGCTTTTTTTGTGCCCGCAGTGATTATGTTTCTCAATTCTGTTCCCGCCGTTCGCGACAGAGACTTTTCCAATCTGGAACTGATTCTCTACGGCGCCAGCCCCATATCTGAGGAAGTGTTATTAACCGCCACAGAGATTTTTAAATGTCAGTTTTGTCAGGTCTATGGACTTACCGAAACTGCAGGTGCTGGCACTTTCTTAGAGCACCAAGATCATGATCCGACAAGGGGAAAATTACGCTCCTGCGGTAAACCAGTGGCCACAGCTGAGGTGCGGATACTCGGGCACGATGGCGAAGATATGCCAGCTAATGCAGTGGGTGAAATACTCTACAGATCTGGCACCCTGATGAAAGGCTACTGGAAAAATGACCAAGCGACTGCGAAAGCGGTTCAAGACGGTTGGTTTTACACTGGCGACGCAGGCTATTTAGATGAAGAGGGCTATCTTTTTATTCACGATCGGATCAAAGATATGATTGTCTCCGGCGGTGAAAATGTATATCCCGCCGAAGTGGAAAATGCCCTGTTTGGTCTTGCAGAAATTGCAGATGTTGCGGTTATCGGTGTGCCCGATACTAAGTGGGGTGAGGCAGTCAAAGCGGTTGTGGTGTTAAAACCTGGAGAGACCACTAGCGAGCAAGAAATTATTGATTTCGCAAAAACTAAGATTGCCGGCTATAAGGTCCCCAAATCTGTCGACTTTACCGATGCACTGCCGCGCAACCCAACCGGAAAACTCCTCAAGCGAGAGCTGCGAGCACCCTACTGGGACAATAAAGAGCGGCAAATAAACTAGTCTGGCTGCTTTGAAATACGCAGCTGAGAGTTGCACGCCCTGAAAGGCCGCGTTCTGCATTGAAAAGGGATTTGCGGTTAGCAACCTACTTCGCTAATGGTATTTCGATTGAGCACAGCGCTGCGAGATCTCCGCAACTTAACAGCAGACCTCTGAGGTTCGTTTAAAAGAGCAAAATGCGCGGTAATGAATTAATTACCGCACATGTTCACTATCTCTTTTATTGACCTTTAAACGGGCTAGTGCCCCGAGTGACTAGCAGCGTCACCAGCATCAACACGGCGGCAGTAGCACCATAGACCAAAAGCACATTTTTTAATCCGCCCAAAGGTTGATCAAGCATAACAACCACCAAGGGCGCGATAAATTGGCCCAGAAAGAACATACCAGTCCACAGTCCCGTCCCACGGCCCCTGACGCTCGGAGATAAGATACTCATAGTCCAAGCTAAGGTGCATGGGAGTAACATACCGGCACCCAAGCTAGTAACGATTGCGAATACTGTCGTGATTGACAGCGCAGATGACAGACCCATGCCGCCATAGCCAAGCGCAAACAACGCCATTCCAATGGCGAGAGGTTTTGGACCAGGTGATAGCACCTTTAACTTCGTAAAAGTAACTGCTCCAATCATCACACCAAAATTAAACGCCGCTCCAACAGCGCCAATTATGGCGGGACTCGCGTCTTGGACAAGTAACAAAATATCACCCAACTTTACTATAGTGGTGTAAAAGAATATCCCGACACCCAGAGTGATGAAGAGCAGAGGCAACAACGATCTCCAGGGGAGGACTCCTTTTGAATCGCTATTTTTCTCAATCACCGCAGGCTCAAAGAGTTTCCACAACACCAATAAGGCGATAGGTATTGCAATTAAGTAGAGAAGAAAAGGTCCGCGTGAGCCCAGGGTTTCGCCTAATGCACCGCCGATCGCAATAAGGACAATTGCGCTCAGACTGACGACGCCAATTTGTATGCCAATCCACTTTTCTCGGGCAGCCCCTTTGAAATAATCACCGACAAGCGCCGTGGCAACCGTCATGATGACGGCTTCAAAAACACCAAGACCAAAGCGCGCGCCAATAATCTGTTTTAAATCCGTCAAAAAGAATGGGATCGTCCCAATTACGGCATATCCAAGTAACGAGAAAAATAACAACATTTTTCGGCCAATACGGTCTGAGAGCCAGCCAGCCAGCGGCGAAAAAAGAGCGACACATAGCGCAGGTATAGTGAGCGCGATAAGGGAACAAGTGCCTCACTTCCGGAGACACCAGCGAACTCGCGCCCCAAAAGTGGCATCACCGGCACCAGAGAGATAATCGCCATAGCAGGCATAATCGCGGCTAAAACGAGAATAATTCCATGAATGTTGCGAGCTTCAGATACAATTTTTGTTGACATATCAATCCTCATCTTATTATTGGTAGAGTGCAAATCTGCAAAAAAATGCAGCTGAAAGTTGTAATCATATTTGAGATATTATTACTTAATAGTATTTAATTATTTTTCACAAATTCGTCAAAAGTGTCAGCAACAGCTTGAGACATCCCCGATTTTACCTGGGCCTGTTTTACGGTTTTGGCGACCTCACGCATTTCCTCAGCCCGACGCTGACCATGTGTGGATACACGCTCAAACCAATAATCGACACGACCTTCACGCCATCCCATCTCAGGGAAACTGTCATCTAAGGACGCCTTTATTTCGTTTTCTACATCGTAAAAACGAGCGGTTTGAAAACACTCAAGGGTAAGAGCTTTTATCATTACTGATCGGCTCATTTTTATCGCCGCCGCTCGCCCAACTTCAGGGCCAACATATCGACTGTTTAGGCCTAGTGAATTGAGTGCATGGCTGATCGCCTGCCCCTCGGGGTGAGATAAAAAAAGCGGTACGGACCCTTTAAGGGGATAGACTGGCGCCATAGGACCGCCTGCGGCGTCCAAAATGCATTCGCATTTTGTGATTGTTCGAAACTTAAAACTTGATAGCAAGTGCTGCGCACCACCTGCGAGGGTTCTCACCCTTCGTTCAACGGCAAAAAAATCCCCCGCATCTACGATGGTTCAATAAATAACAGATCCCTGTCATCCCGACAGAGCACAGCGACGAGGGATCTCCCTGCCGGTTATTGAGGTATATCACATAGGTTCAAGATGGCAGAGTTTGGAGCGCTGAACTGGAGGGATTGATTGCTATCAAGCTAAAGCTTGATAGCAAGTGCTGCGCACCGCCTGCGGCGTCCAAAACGCTTCGCGTTTTGTCGAACCGGTTAGGGTTCTCACCCTTCGTTCAACGACAAAAAAAATCCCCCGCATCTGCGATGGTTTGGAGCGCTGAACTGGAGGGGATTGATTGCTATCAAGCTAAAGCTTGATAGCAAGTGCTACGCACCGCCTGCGGCGTCCAAAATGC